>Ga0075464_10000007_pt1 | contig 63942 bp, 66 predicted proteins | sample DEB19_08_DNA_5_FD_75068 | JGI IMG/M metagenome (GOLD analysis project Ga0075464, IMG submission 75068) | Aqueous microbial communities from the Delaware River and Bay under freshwater to marine salinity gradient to study organic matter... | ecosystem: Environmental > Aquatic > Marine > Coastal ...
ATACAGATAAGGAACAATTACCTCGAAATGACACCGCCAAACGTACCCATCCTAAAACAAATGTCACTGCCAAAGCCCCTATTGCAGAAAAGTACCTAGAAAGTATTGAAAAAAATAAAACTCGTAGTAAAATTGGTGGAAAATCGAACAAAAAGAGATCCCGCAAACAAAAATTGCGAAGAAGAAAAACCATCCATAAAAAGAGATAAACCATAAGAAAAAGCGATTGTTATTGTTATTATGGTTTGAGCACGTTCCATTATTCATATTGAGGTTTCAATGCATCTGGAACTTCACTCGGCGGCCTCTCTCCCGCACCATATATATCCGGCAAATACGTGGTTTTCGGTGTGAAATACAATGGCTTGCTCACATATCGATCGACATAGTTCCCACTGCGAACCGCGTTCTCGGTGACTTGGACGCCGCCCCAGTTATAGTCCATCGGGTTCTCACTCTCTGGCTTACCCACAGACGTACTCTCGTGTATCGCGTCCAATTCAGTACGTTGCCCGACATGAATTCCGTGCGGATCAAATCCAGCAAACATGTTTTGGTTGTAACCATTGTCTCGATTTGCATCAAGCACTTTGATTGGCTGACCATCAATCGATTGAATGTTCATGGGATCGAAACTCGGTTGAAACAAGGTCGGGTCAATGTTCGGCGGCACTCCGCCCTGCAAATCGAACGGACTCGGTCGCATCCTGTAAACATCGGTCCCTTGAGCAGTGGTTTCATACTGGAGAAAGAGCACAGGACATTGTTTGCCTGCTCTGCGTTGGATTTCTAAATAGTTGATATACTCATCGATATTATAAAACGGCAACGGTTCGGAAGCCGAGTCTTTCGTGTTATACAACAATAGTGTCCCGCCTTTGCGGATCAATAGATCTGGGCATGATTCGTCTTTCTCTTCTTGTCTCTTGGGTTCAAATCTCTCGATCGTAGCGTAGTAATAAAAACCGACTAAAAACGTAAACACAGAAAACACAATCATTATAAGTTTTTTATCCATTATCTCCTTTTATAATATATATAAATAAATGCGAACTGAAAAACAAAAATCGGGTAAACACAAAACTGTGATTGGTAAACTGTATGCAACTTGGTGCGGTCATTGTGTTGAGCTTGAACCCGTGTGGAAAAAAATGAAGAAACTCCGCGGCGTAGAGTTTGTAGAGATCGAATATGAGAATATTCAACAAGGTTTAGAAAAACTGAATGCCAGATTCAAAACAGATGTGAAGGTGAACGACGGATATCCTACAATATTCAAGATTGAACGTGGTAAAGTGGAGTATTACAATGGAGAACGCACCTTGCCTCAATTGACGAGATGGGCCAAAAAAACACAAACGACAACTCGTCGCCGTTACAAATAATATAATTGTTTTTTACTACAATAATTAAATTATTTAACATCATCCCCTATTTAACATCATCCCCTATTTAACATCATCCCCTGATTTAACATCCCCAACCAGTTAATACAGTGGAACCAACCGGTCTAGACGTGGAACACACGGCAGGATATCTGGCAATTCTGGTTTTGGCTAAAGTAAGACAACAGTTCTTTCCTCCTCCCAAGTAAATGCTGGTCCATGCAGTGCGGCCAATCTGCGAAGGCAGGCCACTCTTCTTGGCTCCGCCTCCACTATTTCGATTAATCAACGATGAGGCATTTCTAGCTCTTGATGCGGCATTAAACAAAGTCATTTTTTATATATAAACAAAAGATAACTTTTTTTTGTTCTAAATCTTTTTTCTCTTTCAACGAATCGATCGATCATAAATAAATAAAAATGTCATTCAGACCATCCGCCGACGACGACTTCCACGTTGTTAAAAACGAATATGGGAAAGAAACCTATGTGTTCGATCCTTACAATCCAGTAAACAAAGAGATCCAGATTGCAGATGTCGAGGCGATTTTACGAGAGTATGGCATCGTTTTGCCAGTGACAAATATAAAACTATATCAACGAGCCTTTATAAACAAATCCTATTTGCGACGTCCGGAACTAGAGAACCAACAAAACAACATCGTGATTGTTCCTAAACCGGCCGATTGTCTGCCGCTCTATACAAAATCGAACGAACGGCTTGAGTTTGTCGGAGATGGTGTATTGGAAGTGATCGCCAAGTGGGTTCTCTATCTACGTTTCCCTAAAGAAAACGAAGGCTTTATGACAGAGAAAAAAATCGCCCTAGTGAAAAACGAGGCAATCGGCAAATTGGCGTATGAAATGGGTCTACATAAATGGGTAATATTATCGAGGCATGCCGAGTCCAAAGACACACGAACCAATCTGAAGAAGTTGGGTTGCGTGTTTGAGGCGTTTTTAGGTGCAATCTTTTTGGACTACAATCGATTGAATATTGAGGACGCATCCGGCTATTTTCAAAACATGTTTTTGTCAGGTCCTGGGTTTCAGTTTGCCCAGATCTTTGTAGAAAGTGTCTTTAATAAACATGTCGACTGGATGAGTCTGATAAGGAACGATGATAACTACAAGAACATTTTACAAGTGATGATACAGAAAGAGTTCAAGACAACGCCGGAGTATATTGAAATCACGGAGCAATCGTCCGATTCTGGATATCATATGGGTGTCTATTTATGTCTTGGTCAACCTGTGTTTGGTCTCCGACATCAGCATTCGATTCATTATAATACACTAAGGAGTTTTGATCAAGTACACAACTATATGTCAAAGCATTCCAAGGCATTCATCTTTTTGGGGGAAGGCAAGCATAAGATAAAAAAGAAGGCGGAACAGATTGCATGCGAGTCTGCGATCAAAATACTTAGTAATAATCTATAAATATATAATATATCATCATGTTTTTAATTAAACGAGAACCGAAAAAAAATGAAAACATATTTTTGAATGTTGAAACGGTTGAACAAACGAATTATATTAATAAAGAAGCGAGAGATCAGATGCTGAATCGTTTGCAGAATGTGAAAAAAGGCTTGTCTGTAGAACCGTTGAAGATAAAAGGGTCAGAAGAAGAGACAAAAGAAGAAAAAGGGTCAGAAGAAGAGAAGAAAGAGGAAAAAGGGTCAGAAGAGGAAGAAGAAGAAGAGACAAAAGAGGAAGAAGAAAAAGAGGAAGAGACAAAGGAAAATGATCATGAGACAAAACCCAAAAAACGATTCACCTCAAAACAAACCTCAATCCAACAAGGCATTGATATCGTATATAACGACGAATCGTTTAGCAAAGGAAATGGCAAAAGCAAAGACAAGATCAAAGTCGCACATAAATACTATAAACCAAATCAACCCGAGTTTATCGAAAAGATTAAAAAACTGTTTGATAAACCAACCGAACCATTCTCTTGTGACAAGATACAAACCCAATTGCAACAAAAGGTCATCGTAGATTATTTAAATCTATATTCACCGTATCGCGGACTTCTTGTCTATCACGGCATCGGATCTGGAAAGACATGCATCTCGATCGCGGTGGCTGAAGGATTGAAATCGGAAAAACAAATCATCGTCCTGGTTCCCGAAGCATTAAAGACAAATTTCTTCAAAGAGTTGAAGAAATGCGGCGACGAAAGCTATCGAACAAATCAACGATGGGCGAGAGAAATCGTGAGTGAGAAGCGAGATGCCGAAAGGTTATCAAAGGTTCTCTCGCTTACTCCCGAATATATATTAGAAAAGGGTGTCTGGCTGAGTTCAGAGAATGCAGAGAATTCCCAAAGATTCGAAGATATTCCTATCTTAGACCAAGAGGCGATCAATCAACAGGTCGATATGATGATACGTGCAAAATACAGTGTAATCGGTTATGACAAAATGACCGAAAAAACATTCGCAGAGAGTGGTGGGAACCCATTCGACAACTGTGTCGTGATCATCGATGAAATACATAACTTTGTCTGTCAAATCGCATCCGACGATGAGATCTCTGTCCGATTGTATCAATATTTGATGGGTGCACAAAACTGCAAGCTGGTGTTTTTAACAGGAAGTCCCATCATCAATCATCCACATGAGATTGCAATCTTGTTCAACATGTTGCGTGGATATATAAATGTTTGGTCGATACCAGTGATTGCAAAGAAAGTGAGCACGAGTGCTGTCCAGAAACTGTTTTCAAAGAATGATTTCAAACTCTGTGACAAGATCGAGTATAAAGACAACAAGGTGATAATCACTCGAAACCCATATGGATTCATATCGGTGGACAAAGAATCGGCAATCATATTGGACGAAACAGGGAATCTATCCGATGATGAGTTTATAAAACAAGTCCTTGAGATTTTGAACAGTTCTGGTTACGAGACGCCTCGAAGTATAAACCCGATCCATTATAAACTCTTGCCTGATAGTGAAGACAAGTTTCAAGAAAAGTATATTGAAGATGGTGAAATGATCGAGAGACATGCGTTTCAGCGTCGGATATTGGGCCTCACATCGTATTTTAATACGCACGAGTTTGCTTCCGAAAATCTACCAAGGTATGATAAACACCGCGATTTGATGGTTGTCCGCGTGCCGATGAGCGAATATCAGACAAGTGAATACGAAAAACAAAAAGAAAAGAGAGAGGCTTGCAATTTTGTCTTTCCTGCGTCAACGACCGAATCACTCAACCTGTCCAAAGATTCACTCACCACGCTTAGTCCCAAGTTGTTGCATTTACTAGAGAACATTGAGGATGGTGATGGTTTGCATCTTGTTTATAGCGAGGTGTCTTGTGATATTATCAAACAGATATTGGAGAAGAATGGATTCTCTCAATTGAAACTGAAAGAAGAAAAAGAAAAAGAAGGAAAAAAGAGATTTATCATGTTCTCTGACATCAAAGACGAAAAGGAGAAAGAGATGATGCTGAATGCTTACAATGGGTCTGCTGCAAAGGTGTTTATAATATCAGCAAAAGACGCAGAAGGAATCAGTTTGAAGAATACCCGGTTTGTGCATATTGTGGAACCCCCCGAATCTACAACTCGAATTGATCAAGTGGTCGGCCGTGCAAGACGTCTATGCAGTCATAATGATTTACCCAAAGAGTTGCAAACGGTAAGTGCATATTTATACATATCGACAATGAAAGATTCTACGACCATTGATGAAGAGATCTATGAAACTGCAAACAAGAGAGACAATATAAATAAACAGATACTTCAAGCGATCAAGGAGACTGCGATCGATTGTTCATTGTATTCGTCCAAAGAAAATGTCGTCTGTTATGATTTGGGTAGTAAATCAACTACATCACATCATAAAAAGGTGACGATATCTGGTGGTATGTCATACTTGGTAGACAAAGAGAATAACTTGCACGATATCGAGACAAATCAGTTTGTTGGCAAACTGAAGCGTGACGACAATGAGGAGAAATTCCGTATTGAATAAAGGAAAGGGAACGTAGTTCCCTTTTGATCCCTCCTTATAGACCAAATTGAAACGTAGTGCAAACCAGCAATTCGTCGGATCTATACGGCATCGGTTTAAAAAATATAGTATCTGGGATCTAAAGAAGCAGGTCGTTTTTGTGCAGGCACATAGGTTCCACCAGCCCTCGTGCGTCTCAATGCATTGGTTGTGACATTGACATCTCGAACTGTTGTAAACGACATTGGGTTCGCGTTTGCGTTCAATGTGCCTACACCAATCTCGGTCATGCGTCTTCGAGCAACAACCGCGGATGCGTCGCGATTTCCGCCGATGAATTTTTTCTGTTTGGCCGGATCTGCGTTATATGTTTCATAATAGATTTTGCGACTCGATGCGAAATTGCCAGTACTGTCCGATGTACTGTCTTTTTGGGGCATGGCTTTGATCGATGATAATATTCCGTTGTTCATTATTATATATATATATATCTTATATATATCTATACCTGCATAAATAAAATTACTTCGAGTTCGGTAGAAACATAGTGAAACTGCTTCTCTGCGTATTGTCTTGTGTTTTTTTTGCAAACTGTATATCAGGTTTGTGTTTATCAACGCCGCCTTCTGTCATATCTGACTTTGAATAAAGTAACTCTGCACCCTTGGTACGCAGTGAATTGTTCGTTGGTTTGAACAACCAGTCTTTATTCATATCGGTCATTAAATGTTTATAGTTCGTGTTTCTTCCTTCTACATCACTAAATCCTTCGACTTGAACAACCGTTGGCGGGGTAATCATGTACCATCGATCGATTGCCTGCAGGCGTTTCCAATATATATCAATCGCATACTCGCGTTTGTTTGCAGGATTCGAGAGAAGCAACTTGATACTCTCTTTATAGTTTTCAATCAGTTTATCATAATAATGTTGTTGCACAATGTATCCGGTGGTGGTTTGACAGTTTACTAAACGAACACAATAATCACCGATTTGTTGAAAGGGTGGACAAATATTTCCAGAGACAATTAAGACATCCCATTCGGACTTGATGGTTTGGCAAAAGGTGCCGAGTTGTTTGAGAAACAGGGTCGGATTCAAAAACTGAATGTCATCTTCGCAAATGAATACAAAGGGAGACTCGTTTTTCTTGGCCATTTCCAGACATTTCAAGTGGCTGATTGAACACCCGACTGCACCATCAGTGGTTTTGACAGCATTGAATCGATTGCCGACGATGTTCATTTTCGATAATTCATTTTTAACGTGGTACAAACGGTCAATACGATGTTCTAAATTGATGAAATGGGTGTTTTCTAATAGTTTTTCGGGGGTCAATTCGATATTCTCTTGAATTGATTCGATATTTTCTTCATGGGTCGTTTCTTCATGGGTCGTTTCTTCGTGAGTCGTTTCTTCGTGAGTCGTTTCTTCGTGAGTCGTTTCTTCGTGAGTCGTTTCTTCGTGAGTCGTTTCTTCGTGAGTCGTTTCTTCATGAGTAGTTTCTTCGTGGGTCGTTTCTTCGTGGGTCGTTTCCATATTTTCTTATTTTATAATTATAGTATACCTTTAAGTTCTTGGAGATAATAATTCGTTCAGTTTCGATTTGATTTCTTCCATGTCTTTTTCCAGCTTGTTGAGTTTGTTTTCAAAGATTGAGTGGTTGTGATCAAATACATGTTCTACATTGTCTCCCCATTGAACCATTTTTTTGGGTAATTCTTCGACAATCAATGATATGGGGGTTGCGTTTGTTAAATCCAGTCTTTTTATTGATGGGTCATTCGGTGACGGAACCGCCTTCGTTGGTGCCGGTATAATCACATCAACATCTTCATTACGATTTCGTTTATATGCTTCGACTGCAGAGTTCAAGTCCAATATTGCTTCATCCTTCACATTTTCGGTAAAGTTGTGGACAGGGACTTCTTTTTTAACCATTAATTCGTATTCTGCTTGACGACGACTGAACTGGTCGGCGACAGAGAGTGAATTAGGAGGCATTTGCTGGTGAGAAGGAACTGGCTGGTGTAAAGGAACTTGCGGTTGTAAAGGAACGAGAGATTGCAACATAACATCAATGGCACGCTTGTTGATTTCTTTCAAAGGGGTGTTCAAACCTTTATATTGATTATAGACTTGGCCAATAGTATACTGAAACCATTTTTCTCTTTCACCTGGAGGTGCATTCGAAAAATAATGAATCATTTGTGGAGTGTTGTTTATCACTTTCCATAAAAGAGATTGATTCGTGTTATTAATAAATTGTTGTATAGATGACATTACAAACAAATCAAATTATATTTTTATATCATTTGTTTATTATTCTTCATCCGAAACCCTGGGAGCCAAAAAGACAACAATGCGGGCTTTTGTATCGTGATCTTCATCATCTCCAGTTACATGTTCAAGGAGATAGGTGGTTTTCAAAGGATAGTTTTCACTGATTTTGATATTGATGGAATCGCTGACTTTGTGGAACGAACAGATATTGTAAAGATGTGCAAGAGAAAACGACATGTTGATCGTTTCGCCCTCATTGATGGCAAAGAGAGACAGATCGTCGATTGGAATAACAACACTCATGTTACCGCTTTCATTGCTTTTCGCAGTAAGTCGCAGCTCATTTTCGTTGCACATGATATGCAGGTCGGCACCAAACTGCCGAAGCTGTCCGACAATATTGGAAAAGTTCGAAGATGCTAGAGAGAACTCGGCTTGGTAATCGGTGTTTGGGATATCCATCATATCGGATTCGAGTTCGATCAGCGGGAGTTCAAAGTGTTTGTCGAATGACGCGGTTTTGGATTCGAAATGGAGAAAGAGTTTATCAGAGGTAGATTCATCGAACCGAATATTGATTTGTTGGCCTTCTTCGCGAGTATTGAGAATCCGGAAGAACAGTTGAGTGCTGATACCGAGTACGCAACTGCTGTCTTGTTCATATTGGTCGAACCAGGCGGAGGGAATGATGAGTTCAAAGATGGAGATGTGGGAGGAATCCATGCCCTGGGCATAAAGACGGGTTGAATCGAACATAAGATTGACATGTTCGCAAAACAGTTTCATGTTTTGAAACAAGGCGGTAAAGGCCTTGGCCTTGTCTTTGTCAGTAATCAGGATGTGCATTTCTAATAAATATATTTATGACCAAATGTGTAAATATATTTATTGTAAAATTGTTTTTTTTTTGATAGTGACATAATATTTAGAATAAAGTACTATAGATAATTGTACATGTAGTAAGTTACTATGCGTTTAATAACAAAATATTTTATAATTTTATTTATAAATGAATACGGTAGAGTTAGCAAATTACTACTTTAGAAATAAAGATGAATTTTTTGGTGAAAATGGACATGAAAAATTATTAGTTGGATTGAATAAATATGTAACAACTATTAATGATGATAACTGTAAAATAGTTGGCATTGATGTTGGGTGTTGCGTTGGTGATTATATACAAAATATAAATAACATTTGCATGGAAGAAAATAAACAAATTTTATGTTTTGAACCGAATCCAGTAAATATTGTGGCATTAGAACCTAAAATAAATCAAGATAAAAAAATAAAATTGTTTAAGCATTGTGTTTCAAATGAAACAACAACCGCTTCTTTCTATAATTGGAAAGATAATTACACCAATAATACAGGAAATGGAATAGCTGGATTGAGAAGTGGAGGTGCAAAAATTTGTGAGATTGATGTTAAAAAATTAGATGACGTTTTAGACGCTGAATTTAATAACGAAAAAATTATAATTAAATTTATAAAAATAGATACTGAAGGCAATGATAGTAATGTAATTAAAGGGTTTGAAAAATATTTACCAAATACAAAATATATTATATTCGAATGTAGCGATTGTTTGGATGACATTAGAGGACCGGGAATAAAAAATCCTATGAAAGATATTGTAGACTTTTTATCCAAAAATGGATTTGATACTTATAGAATAGGAACAAAAAAATTATTTAAAGTAAATGATGAGTACTGGCATCAAGTATACGATGATTTAAAATTTTGGTCAAACTGTTTTGCACTAAAAAAAGATGATAATTTAATACATAAATTAGTAAATAAAAACTTTGATTACATATACTAATTATTTGTCCCCTTAAAATTGATTTTATATTATTTATATAATATAATATAAATAAATAGATAATAAGTAGATTATAAATACAATGGATAATTTAGATTTACTGTTTGACATTGTTGTGTGCGTTGGTCCAAATGATAATGATATAATTCATCAAGTAGTTCCTTATACTAAAAAAAACGTAATTGGGTATAGAAACATTTATCTAGTTTGTTCAAGTCCAAACATATCGGTAGAAGGAGCAATCACAATTGATGAAAAAATTTTTCCATTTACAATGGATGATCTAATATATATGTTTGGTAAAAATTTTAGAAACGGTTGGTATTTGCAGCAATTATTAAAATTTTATTCAGGAAACATTATACCAGGAATATTAAAAAGATATCTCATAATTGATTGTGATACACATTTTTTAAAACCTACAAAATTTATTACGGATGATGGTAAGCATATTTTAACAACTGGAACAGAATATCATATACCCTATTTTATACACATGAATAAACTAGATAAGTCGTTTAAAAAGGTACATCAATTATCCGGAATTTCTCATCATACTTTTTTTCATACAGACAGAGTTAATGAATTATTTAAAATGGTAGAAAATAATTTTTCTAATGAAAAACCATTCTGGAAAATTTATTTAGAAAAAATTGATATGAAGAATTTTTTAGGAAGTGGTGCGGCTGAGAATGAAACATATTTTACGTATATGTACTTATATCATCCAAACGATATTGTTATTCGACAATTAAATTGGCAAAATGTTTCACAATTAAATATTAATAACCCAAATGATTGTGATTTCGTAAGTGTTCATCATTATTTGAGAAAATAATAATAACTTTGAGAAAATTATTTAAAAACAAATAATAATCTAATGTATAATTATGAATATAGAAGAAACCTATTTTAAAAAAAAAATAGATACAGTTAATATTTTGAATGTAAATGATTGTATCAAAATGAAAAGAGATGGGATAAAATGTGTTATTATAACTGGTGTAACTGGTCAAGATGGAAGTCATATGGTTGATTATTTGTTGAAAAATACAGATTTTATATTATTTGGCGGGGTAAGAAGACTGAGTGTATACAATCACGTAAATATTAAGCATATAAATTCAGATAGATTTCATTTAATTAATTTTGATTTAAATGACTCAAATCTTATTAATACAGTTGTAGAAAAAATCAAGCCTGATTATTTTATAAACTTTGCAGCTCAAAGTTATGTCGCTTGTAGTTGGGATTTTGTAAAAATAACATGGACCACAAATTGCACTTCTGTAATAGATATATTAGAGGCGATTAAAATGCATAATCCGAATTGCAGATTATATCAAGCAGGATCAAGTGAAGAATTTGGAAATGTAAGTTATTGCCCTCAAGACGAAAATCATCCACTTAAACCAAGAAGTCCTTATGGTGCTAGCAAAGTTGCGTCTAGACAGATTATAAAAGTATATAGAGAATCATATAACTTATATGCAATACAAGGATGGCTTTTTAATCACGAAGGAACCCGCAGAGGTGAAGACTTTGTCACAAGAAAAATAACCAAAAATGTAGCACAAATATATAATTCCATCAAAAATAATATGAAACCTACTGTATTTGAATTGGGTAATTTATATGCTACGCGAGATTGGAGTGATGCAGAAGACTTTGTTGATGGAGTTTGGAAAATGTTAAATCAAGATATATATAATAAAAACTACAATGGGATCCCAAATGAGTATATCCTTTCATCAAACGAAACTCACAGTATTAAAGAGTTTGTAGAATTAGCATTTAAGCATATAAATATTTATGGTTATTGGAAAAATGTTACTAATGATAATATAAATGAAAAATATTGTTATATTAATAATACGAACGAAGAAGTTGTTCTAATAAAAATAAACCCTAGTTTTTATAGACCTGCTGAGGTTGATATATTATTTGGCGATTCAAATAAAATCAGAAATGAACTTAATTGGATTCCATCGGTTTCATTTCAAACATTAGTTGAAAAAATGGTAAAAAATGATATAAAATTATTACACTAGAGGAAACCATTGGTTTCCCTTATGTAAAGAAAGAAGTTGTCTATGAAAAACGGTTATTTTATATGTGTGATTAATTTGATAAAATTATCAAATTAATGTAACGATCAAAGATTATACAGGTGAATTTGTAAATTTGTACAATACTTGATAATTGTGAAGTAGTTTGTCTGCATTGTTTATTTCATTCAAAACATACATGCCTTTTCCAGGCATTGTATTGTTATTATAACGATAGTAATTGCACATATCAGTGTAAAATGTATGTTCTCTTGAATCCAACCAGTAAGGACTAATTGGGGTATCATCAACCAGTAACAATGTGTCTTTTTTAATAACAGGCATTACTGCTTTATATTCGGCTAATCCATGTCTACCTGCTGGAGTTGGGTTATAAAAATCCAAATCCCAACTATCTAAATAAATTACATTTGCCATATCATTATTTTTACCCCAATTTGTAAAAAATGAAACACTGTCTTCACAAAATAACTGAGTTGCAGGACACATATTTCCTTTATTGTTTTCAACCAAACTATTATTAATATCAACAGAGTAAAAGAAACCACCATATTTTTTAACATATGCATCAAATAAATACGTACTATTTGTTCCTGCAGATGCGATTCCTGATTCTAAAATAATGGGGGTTTTAATATTTTCCATTTCTTGAAACAATTTTTTAAATGTTAAATAATTTAAATGTTTTTTAATTCCATATTTGCTTGAAGAAAACATTTCATATGTATTATCTTCTTCATTGTAATCAAGATTACCACTTAAGCTATTAAAATGACTTTCTAACAATTCCATTTTATATAAGTAAATATGTTAATAGTATACTTATATAACCGCATTTATATACATGTGAAGATTTAAAACCGCACGCCGGCGATGTGCTTTGTTTTCAAATCGTTACTGGTACCGCTCATTTGAACATTGAAAATGGTTCGGCCGCTTCGCTGTGGCGACTTTGTCGCCAACCACAGTCGGTTTTAACTCTTCAATTGTGTAAAATAAATTTATTTAAATTTTTCGAGTGTATATGAAGATTGAAAATAGGAAATGATATATTATTAATTATTATAAATGGTTTTTTATTAAAAATAAATTTATAGTTATCATACTTAATTACACATGTTTCATTTACAAACCCACTTGTATCTCCTTCCTTATTTCTTGGATCAATTCCTCCTAAATATTGTCCTATCGCGGCAGCATCAAAAATACAAGGAAATATTTCTGAGTTCTCTGATACAAAAAGTTGTTCATCATTTAATGCATACTCTTTTTTAAAAATTGGAAAATTTTGGATTATACTAGTTTTTTGTTTAATGTGTGCAAAATTTTCCATATCATTAACATTAAAATTATAGTTATCTAAAATTATTTTAAATATAATTGCACTTGGAATGTAGACAATACTTGCAATATTTCTCCTATATGTATCAAATGGAATATATACATTATTTTTATTTAACAATGGTAATAATTCATCACAGTTATAATAAATCAACACATCATTTTCTATATGAATGACGTTTTCTACACTGTACTTATTCATAAATTCATAAACTACAAAAAAACGCTGTGAAGTTAATTTCCAAAATCCATTTCTAAAATTGGTATCGAGAGATGATGTGGAATTAAAATTATAAGAATCGTTTAATGTATCTGCATTTATTAATGTAATCCTCGATTTATAGCTATCAAAATATTTAAATAATTGTGTATTCGTAATAACATAAATATTTTTATGGTTAAGTCGAATTAGTTGATCTATGTTTGTTAAAATATAATCTTGAAAATTAGTTAAGCATGTTAAAACAATATTCATTTACTTTATAAAATATAATCTTGAATATTGTTTAAATAAGTATTATTGTAATATATTATTCAAATCGCTAATATTACATGTTTGAATATCATATAAAACTGTATTTTCTATAGGTTTTTTAAATGTTTGATGAGAACCATTTACTTGACTGTAATTTGGAACATAGACTTTTTCTAATGTAGTTGATAATAATGATGCGGCCCAAGATAATGTAGAACAAGAACATACTAAAATTTTTGCATTTTTCATAATTGTATAATCAGTAATTACATCATTTGATTCAATGACAATATTTGAATATTTACTAGTAAAAAACTGAACATATTTAATTTCTAATTCAGTGGTAGGTTTGTTCAAAACAAAACAAATTTGTTCATCTGGGTAATTAGATATCAATTCTTCAATGACAATTTTAATACTATTCGGATTTATAACTTGTGATATTTCAATGAAATCTTCTAATCTTAAATGAACTACAATATTATAGTGTTTTTGTAATGGGTAATTAATAAAATCAATTACTTTATAACTGTCATTATTGTGAGTTTTAATTATTAAATCGGGATTATTTAAAATGAAACGAATAATTTCATTTTTGTATTTTACAAATATTTTATCATGTTGATAATATCCATCAAATAAAATGCTGTTATTTAAATTTAAATTACATGGGGGTAAACTATTCAAAACATCATTCATCCAGATTATAAAAGAATTATCATCAAGACAATAATTACTTGGACCAATATAATTATATATTTGACCGTTAGTTCTATAAACTAACAACAAAACTATATTTGCGAATAATCTAAATAAAGAATTTCCTAATCTACCTTTGTTATAATTATATATTATCATTCTTATAATTTATATTTAATTGTATCCTTTATATAATAAAAAATAATTGATATATAACTTATAAAAAATAATTTAAACATATAAAAAATAATTTAAACATATAAAAAATAATTTAAACATATAAAAAATAATTTAAACATATAAAAAATAATTGATATATAACTTATGTCAAATATAATTACTGGAGAAAAAATTGAACAATTATGCGATATTTATTTAGGGGTAAGCGAAGACTTTATGTATAATCCTCTTATCTCAACTCAATCTGAAAAACATTATAATTTAAATTTAATTGATAATATTTTTAGTAATCCTTATAAAATATTTTGCTATAGTCATCAATTTGATTTATTATCAAATAAAATACATTTTTTTCAAAACAATTTTATTCTTGTAACACATAATTCGGATGGTGAAATTCGAGAAACTTATGCGGTTTTAAATATTTTAAAGTGTGATAAACTATTAAAATGGTTTGGACAAAATACTTGCATAGAACATCAAAAATTACAATTTCTGCCAATTGGATTGGCTAATAGTCAATGGAGTCATGGAAATTTATCATTATTTTATAATAACGATTTTATGAATAAATTAGTAAATAATAAAACGAATACTATTTATTTTAATTTTAATATTAATACAAATCGAAGTAAAAGAGAATTTTGCTATAATAATTTAAAAAATAGATTTATCTGGTTAAATACAATTGATCCAATTGAAAATCAAATACGATTATCAACATATCAATTTTGCATATGCCCTGAAGGTAATGGAGTTGATTCACATAGACTATGGGAATGTTTATATTTGAAAGTTGTTCCTATTGTTATTAAAAGTGAATTCACTAGTATTTTACAAAAACAAAATATTCCTTTAGTTATACTTGACAACTGGAATGACATTGATGTAAGTAAATTAAATTATAATAATTATAATTTTGATTGTGAAAAGTTACAAGATTTATTAAGTTTTACACATTTATGTCGTACAATTTCTTAATTATATTTTTTGCAACAAAAAAATCTCGTTGAATGGTTGAATTTTTAATTCTAAAATATAGTATATTATTCGTGTTTGTATTTCCATCGATTTCTAAATTATGTTTTGTATGATGTGGTGAACTTTCGTCTTTATCATTTTCATCTATTATTTGATAGTTGAGATTATATTTTTCAAGACTTTCAATATGGTATACCGGTACACCAGAAGATTGCATAAAACGTGAAATTGCAACATCTTCATTATCTTGAAATGTTGTTGTGGGAATTTGTAATAATAAGGGAGTTAAGTCATGTGAAACGATTATGCCCGTTCCGGTTATAAAAGAATTAAATATAAAATGACCACCAAAACATCTTTGTTTTGGTATCTCATTATATAATGACAATAAAACAGGAATATTCCATAATGACGTGAGGTTTGTATGAATCATGTAGTCATACTCATATTTTGAATGAATATAATTAATTGCTAACATTTTTTTAACTAAAATATTTGGTATAATTGGTTCTTCGTAGCCTTTTATATAAATAAAATTACCATCTTCAATAATGTCAGCATCAATGTTGTTATTGTATTCTACAAAAAAATAATTAATATCATTTTTAAATAAATCGTAACACATTTTATTCATTTTCTTAAACATTGGGTACTTGTCTTGACTGTTATAGTAAACATTATTTTTATTTAAATCAGAGCACGAAACAATTAAAAATATAAATTTGTTTTTCATTTTATATAATATAAATATAAATATAATGTATATGTCTATATTATAAAATGTCGGTTTTGTTCTATGAAAAAAATGAGATTTGGAAAAATCGTGAAAAATGTAGATTATGCGATTCATTTGAGTTAGATGTTTTTATAAATTTAGAACCAACTCCACAAGCTAATCATTATGTTAAAATCCCAGTTAAACAAGAATGTATACCGTTAGATGTATGTATTTGTAATAAATGTAAACATATACAGCTTTTACAAATATTAAATCCGTCATTTCAGTATTCTAATTATTTATATGTAACATCCGCAAGTAAAACGATGGTTAATCATGTTTTAAATAGTGTTCAATCGTTTTTAGATAAATTCAACATTCACAAAACAGATAATATATTAGAAATTGGTGCGAACGACGGAACATGCATTAATTATTTAATTGAAACTGGTTATAATAATAGTGTAGGAATTGATCCTGCTGAAAATATAAACAATAATCATTTATTGCCGATGATATGTGATTTTTTTGGTTCAAATATATTAAAAAATGAAAAAATTAAAAAAAAATCGTATAAGTTAATATTTGCATTTCACTCTTGTGCCCATATTGAAAATATTCAAGACGTTTTCTATACAATACAAGAACTATTGACTGATGACGGAATATTCATAATGGAGGTCGGCTACTTTTATGAAGTCTACAAAAATAATTTATTTGACACGATTTATCATGAACATATTGATTATCATACATGTAAGGCTATGAAAACATTTTGTTCAAATAATAATCTTGTGCTTTTTGATGTAAAAATAAATAAAATACAAAGTGGATCAATCCAATTTTATATATCGAAAGACACAAATATAATTCCTAACAAATCGGTGAATGAATTTGTGGATCTTGAAGAAAATATTAAACTATCTGATCTGAGTAACTTGTATAAGTGGAAAATATCAATATCATTAAATAGTAGGGACTTACAGTATATATTAAGTAGTTTTATAAATCAGGGAAAAACTATTTTCGGATATGGTGCGTCAGCAAAATCAACAACATTTACACATCAATTTAAATTATCAAATAAGATAATAAAATACATAATAGACGATAGTTATTTAAAACAAAACTTGTACACACCTGGTTATAATATACCGATAGTGTCAATTGATATTCTGAATAAAGAAAAGTGCGATTATTTAATAATTTTATCATGGAATTTTTTAGATGATATTTTGGTAAAGTTAGATGAATATAGAAAGATAGGGTTGCGTGTAATTGTACCTTTTCCATATATCCAAATTTTTTAATATTTTACCAACTTTGCGAAAATGTTATTCAAGTTTTTTACAATTGGTATAAAAAACACAGTAGTAAGTTTCGAAAAAAAATTGATCACATCCGGATAGGTATAAAAGCATTCAATTTTTGTATAATAACACGAATTTATTATATAAAAAAGTAATTGAATGGATTATACATAATGGAGTTAACAATCGTTTCCGGATATTGGCAAGTTGTAAACAAACACAACAATCAGTTTCAAGACTGGTTCGATAAAACTTTAAAAATCAATTGTCCATATGTCTTCTTTGGAAACGAAGAAAGCATCAACATGGTAAAACAACATCGCAAAAATTTACCAACCCACTATATCAAGTGCGAAATCACCGATTTTTATACATATAAATACATAGATCATATACAAACACATGATATACATTGTCCATCAAAAGAGTTGAATCTGATTTGGAATGAAAAACTGTTTTTGATGAAACAAGCAGCCGAGTTAAACGTCTTTAATAGTCAATATTTCGCATGGGTCGATGCAGGGATTTGCATTTTTAGAGACGATATGCCACCAGATTCACCATTTCCAAATGTTGAAAAACTCAATGAACTTCCACACAACAAGTTTGTCTTTACATCGTCAACTGAAATGTTTGATGCAACCCTTGTAAATCAGTATGTATATTATCATCATGTATCAGCAGGTGTGTTCATCCTCCACAAATCATTCGTAAATACATTTGTTGATGTTTATTATAAAAAGTTTATAGACAAGTTGCTTCCGCGTGAGAACTGGATATATACAGAACAAGTGATTTTAACGAACATGTTCAAAGTTTTCCCAAATCTGTTTCATAAAATGACGCATGGTTGGGGAAATATAATTCCATTATTGTATTAAACCGACCACACTCTGTAGACAGTTTAATTCTTCACCGGTTTAAGGTATATAAAAACAAACAATCAAGTATATTATACAAACCCAAAATGATAAGTATAATGATGCCAATTTATAATGGAATCGAATTCATCGACGAGTCTGTCTCTTCCATAATGAATCAAACCATCGGTGATTGGGAGTTAATCATCGGCATAAACGGCCACCCTCCATTGTCGGATGTTTACATGGTGGCGAAACAGTATGAATTGAAAAACAACAAGATTCGTGTCTTGGATTTGACAGACATTAAGGGTAAATCAAATGCATTAAACGTGATGGTTCAGTATTGTACATATAACTATATCGCCTTGTTGGACGTCGATGATATTTGGCTTCCCAAAAAACTGGAAATGCAAAGGTATTATCTCAATGTCTACGATGTGATTGGCACAAAATGTGTTTACTTTGGAGACCTTGAAAACATAGTGCCGCAAATACCCAATGGCGATTTATCGAATTATAATTTCTTCTCGATCAATCCAGTTATCAATTCGAGTGCAGTTATTCGCAAAGAGTTGTGTTTCTGGAATGCGAAATGGGATGGCGTCGAAGACTATGACATGTGGTTGCGACTTAATAAGCAAGGTCGTAAGTTTTATAATCTCAGCGAAGTCCTTGTGAAACATCGCATTCATAAACAGTCTGCATTTAATGCACAAGGAAATCATTTGAAGGTCGAAGGTCTCAAGAAAAGTCATCTATAACTCGCGTCTCAAATGTCTTTTGTATATTCGTCATCTCTAATATACAAAAAAAATGTGTGGTATTTTCGGAATTGTCTCGATTCAACGACAAAACCTGTTTCAAAAGATCATCGATGGTCTGATTCAATTGCAAAATCGCGGTTATGATTCATCCGGACTTTGTGTACTTGACAATGGTAAAATGATTGTCCACAAATATGCAACAACTGTGAATGCGAGTTCAATTGAGAGTTTGCGAAAATCGTGTTTTAACCAATCTTTCGGTCATTCTTTCGGTCATTCTTTAGGCATCGGCCACAACCGCTGGGCCACACACGGACAAAAAAACGACATCAATGCACATCCTCATTTGTCTTGTGATAAACGATTTGCCATTGTCCATAATGGTATCATCGAGAATTACAAAGAGTTGAAACAAAAGTTATCAAATGCAGGTTTCACATTTGTCTCTCAAACCGACAGCGAAGTGATTGCAAATCTGATTTCATTCCATTTTACAGGAGACACTGTAAAAGCCATTCGTTCAACTATCGATGAATTACAGGGCACCTACGGCATCATCATCATCGATTCACAAGACGAAGACAAACTGTTTTGTGTAAGAAATGGATCACCACTCTTGGTTGGTAAAAACGACGACGACTGTGTTATCATCACATCTGAACAAACCGGGTTTTGTAATCTCGTATCAAACTACATCACTTTACAAAACGACGACATCTGCGTCATCGAAAGACAATCCCTCTCAATCAATACCAACCACGCTTATGTACGCAATCCCATTTCTTCGGCAATGTGTGAACCAACCCCCCATCCATTCCCTCATTGGACTTTGAAAGAGATCTTCTTCCAACCAACGGTGATTCTCAGTGCCATCAACAACGGCGGACGCATTGACGGCCCAAGTCGGGTGAAACTGGGCGGCCTCGACCGCAACCAGTCTTTATTAAAGGGCATCGACAACATCATTCTTCTCGGGTGCGGCACGTCCTATTTTGCGTGCCTTTATGGGATGTATTTTTTCAAACGCATCTGTTCCATGAACACCGTACAAGCGTTTGACGGTGCCGACTTTTCCGAGTACGATATACCCACAATTGGTAAAACCGCGTGCATCCTCGTGTCACAATCGGGCGAGACAAAGGATTTGCATCGATGTATTGAGATCGCCACCAAGCGTGGTTTAATAACAATCGGTATAATCAATGCAGTCGATTCCTTAATCGCAAGAGAGGTAGACTGCGGCGTTTATTGCAATGCGGGAAGAGAGATCGGCGTGGCATCTACAAAAGCGTTCACGAGTCAGGTCGTTTGTCTATCGTTGGTTTCAGTTTGGTTCTCTCAAACCCAGGACATTAACGAGCATCTGCGTATGAAGATGATCAGCGATTTGCAAAACCTGTCAAATGATTTCAAGACAACGTTAGATAATGTCGATGCCGTTGTAAAAGAGATGTCTAAAGAAATACCAAACAATGTATTCATTTTAGGAAAAGGTAGCGACGAGTTTATTGCGAAGGAAGGGGCTTTAAAAGTGAAGGAGATTTCATATATTCACTGCGAAGGCTACTCTGCAAGTTCTTTGAAACATGGTCCATTCGCATTGCTGGACGAGAGTTTTCCTGTGATTATTTTGGATTTAGACAAAAAACACAAGACAAAGATCGATAACTGTGTGTCGGAGGTGAAGTCGTGCAACTCGCCAGTGTTTCGGATATCGAATGACTACACCGGGGATATTAACGTGTCGTTCAACTCGTCATATGCATCATTGTTAGGGATCGTGCCAATACAGTTGCTGGCTTACTATTTGTCTACGCGTCGAGGGATCAATCCAGACACACCGAAAAATCTGGCCAAGGTGGTAACAGTTGAGTAAATGCTTTTTTTTTATCATGGTAGTATAATGGGTCTAAAAGAAGATTTAAAAGAAGCAGTGTTACTAGAAAAACAACTTGAAGAACAATTGAGTAAAAAAAAAAGTAAATCGTCAAACCAAACTGGTGGGTTTTATAGTACGGTGAAAGGATTTGCTACGTTCGCGAGTGGTATGCTGTTATTAATAAGAGGAAAGCCGGTTGAAACCGTGAATGAATACTATAAACAAAATGCACCGAAGCACTTACTAGATCTTCTAGAAAAAGGCGGAAAGAATGCAAAAGCTTTAATCGACGCATCCAAGAGCACTGGTGGTAGAAGCAGAAAGAAATATCGCGGCGGTAGTAGCAGCAGAAGCGGAAGCAGCAGAAGCGGAAGCAGCAAAAGTAGCAGAAGTAGCAAAAAAACAAGCAGAAGTAGCAAAAAAAGAAGTGAAAGCAGTGAAAGAAGTGAAAACAGTGAAAACAGTGAAGACGAAAGTGAAGACAAAAACGATACTCAAGTTGAGAATGGTGTGTATACCGGAGAGAAAAATGAAAAAGGTCTCTATTCTGGAAAGGGTAAAATGGAGTATCCCAACGGAGATGTCTACGAAGGAGAATGGAAAAACAACATGCGTGACGGAAGGGGTAAAATCACATTTGTAAATCAATCATCATACGATGGTATGTGGTCAAAGGATAAAATGAATGGACAAGGTACATATAAATATTTCAGTGAAGATGTGTACGAAGGTACGTTTTCCGAAGGGATTCGGTCCGGTCATGGAAAACTCACTTATGTGAATGGCGACGTCTATACAGGAAATTGGAAGAAAAATAGACGCGACGGTGAAGGAAAACTCACTTATAAAAATGGTGATTATTTTACAGGTAATTGGCGAAAAGACAAACGAGATGGTGAAGGAAAACTGATGAGTTCTACTGGAAACGTCATTGAAGAAGGTGATTATGAAGACGACGGTTTGCCATTCAATATTTCCAAAATTAATATTTCCAAAATTAATTCAGTTGTCGGCCAAGCAAATACGAAACTTGATAAGATTGTCAATTCTGAGAATGTTTTAAAATTCAAAGAAATCATGAATAAAGCACAAACATCTTTACCCACTTTACACGAATTTAACGATACAAGTTGGAGAAGCGTTGTAAACTATGGTGCCTTCCTTTATTACATACTAAGTGCGGTATATTCAGTTTATTTTGGTGGGTGTGAAAAGTTACAGGATGATATCATCGCCAATGATAAGTTGGTAACAGATAAAAAGACTTTGGTATTGCCTGCATTTTGTGTTGCACTAAATACCATTTCCCAAATGATTTCTCGGGATATCGAAAGAACTGGAAACAATTTTGCTGATGCAAGTAAAGCACTTATTAACACGTATTCAGCTGTTCTTGATACAATGACTTGGATATTAGGATATATTAAACCGATAGCAGTTGGCGGGTTTGCGTTATTTATCGTACTCATGCTTTATGCGACATGGACTTATATAAATTTGCCAGACGAGGAACATGAAAAAATGAGGAAAAGCCTTCGCAAAAAAAATCGGAAAAAATAAGACAAAATACCAAATTGTCTGTCTTATTTTTTTTATTAACGACGACTACGACGACTACTACGACTTTTGCGAATGCTTGTACCGCGACTTTTGAGATTGCTAGTACGATCGTTATGTTGTTGTAGCTTCATCTGTAGTTGTCGCTTTAGCTGGTGAAGCTGCTGTTGTAACTGTTCTAATTTTTTAGATGGTTTCTTATGTGTTGACATAAGAATTCGTATGCGTGAAATTCTCTCCAACAAATCATCGTATGAATCATCATTCTTTTGATCACTTAAACTTGAATCATTATTCTTTGAATCATCACTTAAACTCGAGTCGTCATACTTGGAATCACGATGATCATTTGTATCCGATGATTCTTCCGATTCTCTTCTTTCTTTCTTTATCTTTTCTATTTTTTGAAGTATCTCGTCTTGTTTTTTACGTGTTCCGTACAACAAATATGCTGCATACGCAGCAGCAGATATACCGGCATATTTTAAAGTTTCGGGGTGTTTAACAATTTCCATAAATTTTTGACTGCAATTAAATTGTGAAGCGTCAGATGAACATAATTCATTCAATTTTGTGAATGCATCCCCACCTGATTCTTTAATTATGTTAACAACATCATTAAATAGTTTACCAACACCTTCACCAACACCTCCGCGAAATCTCTTTTTATTCTTCATGGTTTTCCTAAATTGCATTTGTCTGTATATTATAAGCAGGAGATATATGTTTACGAGTTTCCATTAAAATGGTGTCGATCTCAGATGGAGATCCACGAACGAAATGAAGTAGCTTTGCGTCTTTTGTCTTTATAAGTGTGGTTTTCAAATCGCTGTTTTGTTGGAACTTCGCCTTTACTGCAACTCTTCGCTCAATGATGTCTCTACCTCCATAGAAATCCGCATCGAGTTTTATATGATTCGGTCGAATAAGCTCTTTCTCGAATCGCCCAGTCTTCCCCCCCGCCGCCTTTGCCTTTTTCACATCCATTGCAGTTTCACTTCCCGAATCAAGAGAAAAAGATGAATAAAAGTCGGGAAACCCCTTTTTAAACTTCGACGCTTGATAATAGTGTTCGACCGTCTGCCACTGCTTGTTGTCCAGCATGAAAGGAGAGACAAACTCATCATCCAGTTGTTGTCTCCAGTTCTCAATCAACAACAAGTCTTTAAACTTGCCGCGATTTTCATATTTGATCCGTTCCCCGCTTCCCTCACCCGGATCTTCATCAGCAGATTTGACATAAAACATGAAATGCGTGGTGTCGTCATACAACTCACTAATGACAACCGCCGCGGAATCGGATGCTAAAGGGTCGATCCCCAACTTGGTTTGGAAATCGCGGAAATCGGTGATATGGTGGAACGCACCCGCATTTCTCTCGATGCATTTGTTGACAACAAGGGTCTTGATGAAATAAGGAATCTCCGAGAATTTCAATATCTTTTTATCTTTGTAGGAAACGAGATCAAAATGATGATTTGCATCTAAAGAAAGCAGAATATAGTAGTCCGGTTTGGTGATGTTGCCTTCGCCTAAAGAACATAGCATGACACCATCTTCATCCCCGGCGTCAAACCTCTTTTTCGACAATGCGATGAACTTGACATTGAGCTCTTCTTCAAGCTTCGAAATGGCAAAGTTGTCTACGATTATAGACTTTGCACGCAGTTGTTCAAGCGTATGCACGTCTTTCATGAACTTGAATGGTTCTTGTCTCTGTTGAGCGATGCGAATCCGCTTTTGAAACAGCTTTGCATCCTCTTTGAAGACGCCGATTTGTTCCAATAACTTTTTATTTGTAGCAATGTCGTTGGTGCTTTTGTATCTCTCTTTTGTTTGATGGACATTCTTTTTGATAATCTCGATCTTGTGTTCGTTGTCTGAGATTTCATTGTTGAATGAGTGGTAGATGGAAGAATACTGTTTCAACAAGTCGACGTTGACGGCTTCGGAAACAACCTGTCGTAGACGTTCGATCGTGGTCTTTTTACCGATTTGTTTGAATGCATACAAGATTGTTGCGAAAAAGGAGTCGTCGTCTTTGGCTATAGATTGGAGGCGGTAGTTGTCATTCTTCATGAACTTTTGGATCCAGTTGAGATTCGCCGATTTGTTTTTCAGTTTCTCTGCATCCGATTTCGATTCTTCTTTTAACAGGTCGGGGATGTCTGCATTCGCAATCTCTTCGAATATGCTTCCTGCAATGATGATGGGGGTTTTTGTGGATGAATCAGATGGTTCAAAATGCAAATCGGTGACGTCGTCGTCGTTGTCTTTTTCTTCACCCTTAGAATCTTCTTGTTTCTCTTCTTTTTTTGGTTCTTCTATCTTGGATCTGTTATCTCTAGTGGATCCGTCGCCCAAAAACTCCTTGGTAACAAAACTATAAAGCAACATAGAGTTGCCATCTTTCAAGAATTTCTCAACATCCATATCATTTTCATCGTTTGTATACCTAGCCACATCATTCTTTGATAGTTCAAAAACACCAATTTGAGATCGAATTGCGTCATTTTGCATTAAATATATGAGATAATAAAAAATATTCTTTCCAGTATATGTGTATTTTATTTTACCAACCCCGACAATGACCCTGGTTTCGAAAATCTCCACTTCATAGAGAAAAGTGGAAAACCCTTCATCTTCCACATTCAGCTTTTTGGATTCGTTATATTCGATTTCGGGTTTTAATATAGAATAAACCATTTTTATTTATTATATATATAAAATCACAATTATTTGCCAATTAAATCCATATATTTAAACTTGGTGCGACTGGTAATGCCTTTCAACGACGAAGCAGCAAGTTTCTCAAACTGTGGAGTGAAGTCGGCTGCAAAGTCTTTACTGAAATGGCTAAATATAATAACAACATTTTCAGTGATCTCTTCGACCTCTTTCTGCTTTTCGACATGCTCGACAGACACAAACACTTGTTGAACCATGTTGTCCAAGATTTCTCGGATGCTGGCAATCGGATATCCACCATGTTTTGCAAGTTCACACAAGAAATTGGTAATGTTTTTGCGTTGATTGTTTCTCGCAACGAGTTCGCAAAACCCGTCGTAGTCGGCGTTCGAGTCGATGTCCACGATGTTTTGCATGGATTGCAGATATTGGGAAATCGACTCGTTGAAGAAACTGCCGAAATCAAACACCTTGTTCAATTCATTCAAGACGTTCGCATAGACCTTTGCGAAAATCTTATTCGACGAACAAACCGAAAACAACATGTTAAACACCAACGGTTTGTTTTCATCGGAAATCTCCAAGATCTCGGTGATGTTTTCGGCGAATCCTTTCATCTTTTCGGTCCAGTTTGCCTCGCTGATTTTATTCAGGTCGATGCGGATATCATTCAGCAAAGTCTGTGTATTATCGAGTTCGGCAAACACAGTGGCATTAAACGCAGGTCGTTTCCAGTCATCCTTTTGGGTTTGTTGTTTTTTAAAAACACGTGGTTGAGCGGATTTGTTACCTCCTCCAGTTTTACTCGTTGCTGCGGGAGCACTTGACACACTAAAATGGTTTACAAATGTGGTCATTGTTGACGACGTGTGTCCAATATAGTTACGCAACTGATCGATTGCTGCAATTACGTTGTCGGGTAATTCCGAAGTGCCCATCCCTTCAAACGCGTTTATTGTTGCTGTCGACATGTTTTTTATAAACGTTTCTATTTTATATTGTTTTATGAATACTCATAATAATCATAAATCAATCGACGAAAGAATGACTGACGAAAGAATGACCGACAAAAGAATGACTGACGAAAGAATGACCGACGAAAGAATGACCGACGAAAGAATGACTGACGAAAGAATGACTGACGAAAGAATGACAGAAGAAGAAAAACCCATCACGAATTGGGAAGAATGTGTAACAAAGGGTGAATTGTTGCGTGGAATCTACGCATATGGATTCGAAAAACCAAGTGCCATCCAAACGAAAGCGATTCTCCCAATCACACACGGACGCGACATCATTGCACAAGCCCAATCTGGTACTGGTAAAACCGGAGCGTTCACCATTGGATCCTTGTCCATCATCGACAGTAATCTTAATAAAACACAAGCCATTTTGTTGTCACCCACGCATGAGTTGGCAAGCCAAACTGCTGCAGTGTGTTCATCCATTGGAACCTATTTGCCCAATTTTTGCGTAAAAACATTTATGGGAGGTACTCCTGTACTCGATGACCAACAATCGATCAAAACCCAAACACCCCATGTTGCGGTTGGATGCCCCGGACGCGTGTACGACCTGATGCGTCGCAGAATCCTCAATGTTGAAAACATTCGCATCATCGTGATTGATGAGGCGGATGAAATGTTGTCAAGGGGATTCCAAGAACAGGTGCAAAACATTTTCAAAATGCTCCCAGAAAATGTACAAGTCGCCATCTTCAGTGCAACAATGACAGCGGAGGTCATGGAGTTGACTCCCAAGTTTATGCGAGATCCCGTTACGATCACCATGGAAGCCGACAAGCTGACGTTGGAAGGCATTCGTCAATACTATCTTGCATTAAACAACGATGATGAGAAGTTCGACGTTTTAAAACGGCTGTTTTCGATGTTGGAGATTAACAAGTGCATGATCTACTGCAATAGTGTAGCCCGCGTATCTCAATTGTGTGACGCTATGCGGGTTGATGGATTTTCTGTGGATTGCATTCATCGCAACATGACCAAAATGGAAAGAGAGTCCACCTTGCAAAAGTTTCGAGGAGGAACCACGCGTTTCTTGATTTCCTCCGACATCACTGCTCGTGGAATCGATGTCCAACAGGTGAATCTGGTCATCAACTTTGACATTACTCAAAATCCCCACACCTACTTGCACCGAATTGGGCGAAGTGGTCGATGGGGAAGAAAGGGAACTGCGATCAATTTCATTACCCGTCGCGATGTCCAAACCAAGAACTTCATCGAAGATCACTACAAGATCACCATGGCGGAGTTGCCTGAGAAGGTTAACATCTAAAATCTCTTGTTTTTGTCTTCGTTTATATAACTCGTTTTGTTTTTTATTATAACATATAATACCAATTTAAATAATGGAAACCTTCAAATTGCCAATCGATTATTTAGAGACACAGTTTATTCATAGATTGCCGGATGTAGTAATCAATGATTTGGAATTGGTAGATGCATCGGCGACATCACCCATGTATAATGTGTTGTTAAAACCGAGCCACGTGTTTGCGAAAAACATGATTCATAAATGGAAGAAAAGTTATTCAAGTGATGTAGAGTTCATTGAGCAGACCCAGCAAGTGCTCAAGAACACCTTATCGAAGGAAGAGGAGGTCGTTGACGCAGATTGTCTTAACGAGATCTGGAAGGACCTGTATGAAACGCCCAATTTCCACGACAGATACAACTTTATCGATGTAAAACAGTTTCACTTTGTAAATCAACAGTCCACCTTTATGGGGTTTTGGACGATCATCAATCTATTGTCTCCCGCATTTTCGATTTTGCTGCCACTGATCTTGATGGTCGCCCCCTTTGTCTTGTTGAAAATACAAGGAGTCCCCATTAACTTCAACACCTATTTGTCTACATTGATCGACTTGGCGAAGAAGCACACGATCGGCAAAGCGTTGACATCCATCGGCGATTTTTCGTTCAACAATATGATATATCTCTTGTTCACGGTGGCCATGTATGGATTGCAGATGTATCAGAATGTCAAATCCTGTATACGGTTTTACAACAATATCAGTAGTGTCAATACGAATTTGTTACACGTGCAAAGATTCGTAAATCGTTCCATCTCCAACATGGAGGAATACTTGCGTAAAAACAGCAACCTAAGTAAATACAAGGAGTTTTGTGAGGATGTCTCGATTCACATGGGTCATTTGGTGTCATTGAGAGAAGAGTTGAAAGATGTGAAACCGTTCTCTTTCGGAGTGTCCAAATGTTTCGAGGTCGGATATTTATTGAAATGTTATTATTGTCTCCATTCAGTGAAAGAATATAAGATGGGATTCGAGTATGCGATGGCGTTCGAAGGATATCACGACAACCTACAGAGTCTTGCATCGAATATACACTCGGAAACCATTCATTTTGGTAAGGTAGGTAGAGAAGGAAAGACAAGGTTTGTAAGACAGGTGTATCCGGCGTTAGCCGACTCGAAACCAATAGAAAACAACATCTCTCTTGAAAACAACTTGATAATATCCGGACCAAATGCATCGGGCAAGACAACGCAATTGAAAACGACTGCGATCAATATTATTTTCACCCAGCAGTTTGGCGTTGGTTTTTACAAAACATGCAATCTGGTGCCATACACACATATTCATTCCTATTTGAACATCCCTGACACGAGTGGGCGAGACAGTTTGTTCCAGGCGGAAGCGAGGAGGTGCAAGGAGATTTTAGATATTATCGATGAAGACACACCGAGCAAACACTTTTGCATATTTGACGAACTGTTCTCTGGGACAAATGCGGAGGAGGCGACGGCGGCATCCTACGGCTTCTTGAAATATTTGCAAAAACATGAGAATGTAGATTTCATATTGACGACCCATTTTATGAAACTGTGCAAGAAGGTTAAGAACTCGAAACACTTGCGAATCGAAAACTACAAAATGGATGCTGAATTGATTGGTGACAACATCTCGTTCTCTTATAAGTTGGTGAAGGGAATCTCAAAGATTAAGGCGGCCCGCCTGATCTTGTTGCAAATGGGGTTTCCGAAAGAGATCTATGAAAGGGAACTCGTCGTTCCCTTTAAATCCCATACAAAAGAGAGATTGCAATAAACTGTTTTACGAAAGGGAACTCGTCGTATTCAGACCTTCGGTCTTACGCCTTTAAATCCCATACAAAAGAGAGATTGCAATAAACTGTTTTACGAAAGGGAACTCGTCGTATTCAGCGGTTTAATCCCATACTTTGGATTGTATTCATCGAGAGAATATATAATATGTTCGATTATATTATATATATATGTGTTGGTCATTTGATGTCTCATTGGGAACATTCTTGTTCGCCTCATTATGTTCACTTTATTTATACAAGAGAAATCAACCGAACGATCATCTGTATGCTCTCTATATTTTTGTTATAGGATTGATGCAAGGAGCTGATGCGTTGGCTTGGTATAGTATAGACAATGCAATCCCGAGTTTGAATAAATTCGCAGCCGTGTTATCTAGAATATTTATAGCATTGCCAGTATTAGTGATTTATTGGTATTTGCACAAAAGCATCACGCCTTTAGTGTTTGGAATTATGATGTATTTTGTCTACACTGTATATCAAATATGGAACCAATATGACTCAATAAACATTTCGGTGAAACCAAACTGCAAAAACACGTGTCATTTGGAATGGAGTTGGTTAACATCAAACAAATACGTTCCATTTTTCTTATACCTGTTTGTATATTTGACATTGTTGCTTTACCCACTCTATATAGTGAAGGACCGACGAACCGTATTGATGATCGCAATTCCAGTTCTAACCTTGTTATATTCTTTGTACAGATTCAGTGAAACAAATGCATGGGGGAGTCATTGGTGTTCATCCATCAATTTGTGGTGTTTGGTTGCTATATTTATGTGATTTTCGCTTCGCTTATTCATAAAACAATTTACTGCAATCCATCAATCATATTCGAAAGCCATGTCCACCTTACTATTACCAATGACAACAAGCGGAGCAACAGAAAGCGGAGCAACGGCAAGCGAATCGCTCACTAATGAATTGATTATCGATCAAACATATATCGATATTATTTGTAATTATTCACAGCGAATCATTCGCAGGTGGTTTTACAAATATAGAATGGTAAAAAGAATCCAGCGTAATGTATATAACCGAAAACGATATGGATGCAAAGTCAAAACCTTCATTGTGGAAGGATCGGCACATATCGTTTGGGTAAATCCAATCTGGTTGAATAATGGCAAAACAACTTTGCGAATCCACCACAAATCATATTCATATAAATGCACAGTGCCGCCTCAGGGCGAGATTATTCGAAGACGCATGATTTCCACATATGACGAAAATTTTTATTTTAACATTAAGTACATATGAGTTACTGTTTTTTCAAAGATTTTGATTTTGACGAAGATGACGAAGTTGACTTTGACTTTGACGATTTTGACGAGGTCGGCTTCTTATTCTTTTTTAAATAGATAACATACTCTGGTAAAAACACAGACGGGTTTGCAAAAATCATCGAGGGATTCAAATAAAACATGATTCGATCAACATCCGGACGTTTCTTCGGATCTGGGTCACACATTTCGTTGACGATGCTCGATCCAGCAAATATAGACCAAATCTCCTTTTTGCTCAATATATTTTTACACAGCTTACCAAATGCATAGATATCCAGGGTTTTCAACGCTCGGTTGTTGTCAATAAACTCACCCGCACGCCGAATCTCAGGTGCCATATATTCAGGCGTCCCTTCGACATATATCTGCGTCTTATTTTTACTTGACTTGTTGATTCTTGTCAAAGATCCTGCATCTATAAACTTGGTAATGTATCGTTTCTCTGGTGTACTTGATATCACAATGTTCTCTGGCTTTAAATCTAAATGTGCAAATCCGTGTTTATGTAGACAATGCAATGCCTTCAATATTCGAAAACAGATTATTTTTTTTATTGTCATTGATTCAATGTCCAGTTCGTCAATTGCATTTCGGTTACCCGAAAAACGAGCATACGATTTAAGATATGAGGTCTCCATCTGATTATAAAACTCAAATAAATCAACACCGCAATGTTCCATTACTATATATAATTCTAAATTTGACTTATTAAAATGGTATCCAATAAATTTACAAAAAAAATCGGGGCATAATGTTGAGATTTTGTGGTAGTTTACAATTTCATTCTCAATATGTACTAATAGTTTCGGGACATTTTTTAATTGTCGCGATAAATGTACGACTTTCGTCACTCTGGTTTTGTCTTCTGACATATATGTTGTACCGAACGTACCACTCTGTATCTCTCGGCTCTTTCTTATATCAATGTTTTCAATATCGATTTGTGGAATATCGGCAGGAAGTCCCTCAAAAAAAGCATTAACTTGATCCGATGATTTGTCTGGCGACGGCATTTTTAATTGCAGTTTCGACATGTTTTTATAAAATAGAATGATATATTGTTTTAGTTGTCATACATTGTATCATATTCCTCGTAATACGCATCGTCATTCGACGCCTCTCCGTAATTCTTTGCAACCTCTCTCAATTCGCGTTCTCTTTTCTCACGCATCGTCTCGCCCGCTTTCGAACTAAGTTTTGTATCTATCATGTTGTACATATCGATCGCATCCTCAAGATCCAACTCTTCATAACAATGGCGAAACAGGGTTTTCAAAAACACTACCCTGTCAGAATCCTTTGATTTCTGTGCGATGATGTGTTTCGCATATTCAATATGGTCTTCTACCGTTTTCAGTGTTTTTAGAGGAGCAATCTTGGACATGTCTTCGCTAAATGAGAATTCTGCAACCTCCTTGTAGCAATAATCTTCGTCGTAAATATACGAAGAGAGAGATTCCGAGATTTCGGTTAAACTCGCGACATCGAGTTTTTGAAAATAGGCGTAAAACAGGTGGATCAAGAACACGTCTTTGTAGACAAGGATTTTTGTAGAAATGTATTTTGCGTATTGGCAATGTTTGTTTTCAACAACCACTTGAATCGATGGTATTGAATATTCTTTGATTACTGTGTTTGTCTCAACAACCTTTGCATCCGCAATTTCTCCAACAATGTTTACCGAAACCGTAATGGAGTCATCACCCCAAGCCGCGTCGTCATCATCATCATCATCATCCATGTTTGTTTTATGATTCTTATGTACAGACAAACAAAAAGTATTTAAACAACTGTCCCTATATAACAAGATATAAATACAATGGAAAAACTTGTCGCAAGTATCGCCGAAGTGAATGCTCAAATCGCAGAAATCAAGGAACTGTACACATCTCTCGAAAAGAAAGCGAAGAAACTAAACCATATAAGTGAAATGATGATCAAGAAGGAACAGAAGGTCAAATCGAAACCCAAGCCGGATCGAAAGCCATGTGGGTTTGCGGTCTCGGCCAAGGTCAGTCCCGATATGTGCCAATTCATGAAGAAGGAGGAGGGCACACTGATTTCGAGGATTGAAATCACCAAATATTTGAATGTCTATATCAAAGAAAAGGGATTGGAGAACCCGGAAAACAAGCAAATCATCCTCCCCGATGAAACCTTATGGAAGATACTTGGCGAAGACGCTCGCAATGAAAAGATCACCCACTTTACCATCCAGAAGTATTTGAACAAACATTTTGTCAAGTAAACTTGTCTTTGTTGTTTTCGTTCACTATGCCAAGACAGTTTGCCAAGTAGAGCCTTGATTTCCCTGTGGCTAACGCCATTTTTTCAATCATATGTTGAATCACCACTGTGTTATTGGCCGATTTATGCGTCTTCATATATTGGATCATGTATTTGCGATAATATCGATCGCACTGATTCGCTTCGGCGACCGATACGAACAAAAAGGCAATAACAAACAAAATCACCTTCATTTTTTTATTATAATTATGAAGGTGATTCTACAGACAGACCATATACATCAATCCGAATTTTGACCGAGTATAAAAACGATTTCTTGTTTTTCAATTTCTTTGTATTTTTCTATATTTACCGATAAATCAAAATCGATTTGTCTAGAAACACAGTTTGATCCACTTCTATTATATCCCCATCTATATGTTTGTAGTATTTGTTTCACAGGAACCAGTAAGAATTTATCAAATAAACATCCAGAGCCGACGCTCGAATCATTCAACTTAAAATATTGTGTAAGCTGTTCCTTGAACTCTATATAGTTTTCTGAGAGGTCATTCCTATTTACAATATTTGAGTACATGTTGTTAAAATAATCATTTTCGTCTTCAATAAATCCATTATCTAACATTTCTTTAATTAGAGTAAGATTTGTTTCATTGATTTGTAATATAAGATCTGATAATAAAACCTTGATACCAATCGATGCTGTAGCACTTTCACACTTTCCCATTATAATGTCTTTTGTTTACAAATGTTTATATTGAAATTGGACTTTGTTCAATATTTACCGATTTAAATATCATCAATATTGATTTGTGCATCGTCGTCAAAGTTCACAACGGAATCATTTCCAGCAACGTCGGCAAACATGGTGGTGGTGTTTGTATTGTTTTCGCTGAAGACAAACCCCAACTCTTCGAGTTCTGCGTCGTCGACCTCATCATCCTCGTTCTCCTCGGCATTACCACCGTGGTTTTTCTCACGAAGTTTCGCAGTCAATAATCTCAAATTCACTCCTGGTGTGTTTTGCAGTTGTTCAACATCATTCCGGTCATAGATGTACATCAGTTCGCAGGATTTCGGCTGTTTTTCATTCTCCCATTCGTAGATGCCGACCAAGACCCAAGACCCGACCTCAAAGAAGTTGTTTCGTTTGTTTCGCCCCTTGAATTTTCCCGGCACTCTGCACCATATGGTTTGTCCTAGATGCGTGTAGATGTTCAGTCCGTTGCCGTAAATGGTCTCGACGACCGCGTACAACTCATTTTTGTCTTCGGCCTTGCGTAAATCCTCGCTGCGGTTGTTGTTTTGGAACTTTCGACCTTGTTTCTTTGCATTTCCTCCACCTCCGGTGTTTTTTACCATTTTTCAATTTAATTTATTTATGATATGTATAATAACAAATGACTGCTTGGATGGATTTAGTGAAAAGACTTAGCAAAGAGAACCCCGGAAAACCGCTTCAAGTGATTTTGCCGCTGGCGAAAAAACTGTATCGAAAACCGGTTGTGAAACCACAAACGAAAAGATTTGCCCCAAATCGTAAAATGCGAGCAAAGTCATTCAAGAACAAGAACAAGAAATAAAAAAGTTTTTACAATGTAGTATATATATATATATTATATATATAAATATGCTTCCAATGCGTCTTTCAGGAGCGGTATCTCTATATTATTTGAAACCCACCGCAAATGATAAGAATCTTCCATTAGTTGCACTGTTCGGCGATATTCACGGCTCCTATAACGGAATGTGTTCAAACTGTACATGCGATACAAAAACAGATTGTTGTCATCGAATCTACGATAAATCTTTTTTACAAAAACTGAATCGACTATCGACCACATCGAACCCGATTGATTTTTATGTAGAATATTTCGACGACAACCACGACGGTGAGTTCAACAGCCCTTTAGACAAGTTTCGAACACCGAGTTTTCAATCCTGTTATAAGCGAACCCTTAAGAGATACAGCAAGTGTCCTGCACAAAACATCCGATGGCAGTACAGCGATATTCGTTTCTCCAAGTTTAAAAACAACATTGAATATATTTTCGACTCCATTTATGTATTCATCGAGTTTTGCAATTCATTGACGAGAGACAATGAGTATGAAGGACTATCGATCGATATATGGCGTGAGATTTCCGACTCTATACACAAGAGACAATCCAAGTTTGGCAAAACCGTGATCGGTGCATTTACGCAACAGTTTCCAGAGAAAGGTGGATCGAATGTCGGTTACCATATTATTGAGTTATATGCGAAATCCACTGGAATCAACCTTGTGAATATTGCACAAACGCGTCATCTCATTCATGTTCTACGCGACTCTTTGGATGCTCTCTCTGAAAACCTCGTGGATCTCTTGTTTTCGTATGACAACACAACTGGTCATCAAAGTCTCATATACAAACAGTTTGTGAAACAACACAGTAATCTTGTCTTTGCAAACAAAGAGTTTATTGCAGATTGTATTAAAACCAGTTTGACTCAGAAACTTGGCGATTTTCAATTTGATGAGATTGATAAAAAGGCATTTGACTCTTTAGCAAACTTTGAGATTTTAGATACTTACGATGACATCTCTACGTTGTTGTTGCATATCAATTCCACATTTGTCGATATATATACCATTTTGAGAGCTACGAAAAAGAATGCAAACCCTCCTTCACTATGTATAGGATATTTTGGCAATGCCCATGTGATCAATATTGCAAATATTTTGGTTCACAGTGGTTATTATACAAAGGCTTTTGTCATTGACGAAGATAAAGAGAACGAGAGACGTTGTTTAGAGTTTGATATGAATGACGTGTTAACCGATTTGCGACGATATAATAAGAGTAGGTCGAAAACAAGGTCATCAAAAACAAGGTCAAAGACGTTATCGAAAACAAGGTCAAAGACGTTATCGAAAACAAAATTAAAGACGTTATCGAAAACAAAAACATCAAAAAGTCACTCAATCAGGGGCTCGAACCCTGGACCATTAGATTAAAAGTCTAACGCTCTACCAACTGAGCTAACCGAGTTCACATATATGTAATAATCATATTATAAAAAATATTATTACATAGAATAACTATACATGAGGATGTTTTCTCTTTCTAACTGGGGTAAACCCCTCATTGTTCTTCTCTCGATGCGATACAGAAGAGTTCGCAATTCTCTTGCTATTCGCATGAACCTCGCACATTAAATTGCCGCCCTTGATTCCACAAACATTCGAGACAACGAACTCATGTTTACCCGTCTCGTCTTTAGCCAAATCGAACTCGATGTACTCGCCTTGAATTAGATACCGAAACTGATCATTCACCACCTTGATTGCACTGTAGTGAACAAACACATCCTTGTTTACATGATCACCACTATTGATAGTTACAAATCCATATCCAGCTTTATTGTTAAACCACTTTACGCAACCGGTATGAGACATGTCTTCTGTATATAAAAATATCATAGGTCATATCTTTATATATATTTTTTCTCTTATTGAATTGTATAATAAAACAATGTTGTTTACCCGTGACAAAATCATGTCGATTATATTGTTGATAACAATTCTCTTGATTTCACTTCTTTTGGCTTCATACACAGAAGGGTTAGAGAATATGATGAACACGAAAGCTGTCGAGAGAAAGGAGAAACCAGAACAATTCAAACTGTTTTCATAAAAAAAATCTAACATGTCGTCAAACGAAGAGATTGCCGATATGGTTCGTTACAATACCATTTTGTACGAAGAACTAAAAGAAACCATCTCCACCTTATGCAAAGACGTCAAATGGTTGATAGACGGTCAAAACGATGAAATTGAAAAACTGAGACAATCCATCCTTGTAAATAAACAACACGATGAATCGATTCTGAAAGATCTTGGGACCGTCCAACATGACTTTCGTTATAATGCTCAGAAACTCTATCGAATTGTGGATGTTTTGCATGTCGTGACAGAGAAAGTATTCGACAAAGAGACCGCCGACTCAAAATGTGGGTCAATTCATATTATCACGGAATAAGGCTTTTACTACGACTACTTCTAATTCTGTCCCCGTTTTTGCTAGTGATTTTTCTTACCGTTTTTTTGCTAACATCTTTTTTTTTAAACTATTATCATCCATTCATATAAAATAAAAATTAACCTCATGTGTCGGTAGAAAAATAATTCGATGCTAAAATAGATACAGTTCCCACCACCTTTTGCCAATTCAGTGTCTCTCCATCAAACAAGATTCCATAAACATAAGACATCAACACACCAAAGTAAGACAAGGGTGCATAAATCGCAGGATCCAATCGGTAGGACGAATAAAACCGCAAAAAGTATCCCAACGACCCGATAACACCGTTGATTGCCATCGACCATCCAACACGTACTTTGTCTGCATCTTTCCAGTCAAACAATACAACTGCCGACATGATAACCGCCCCCAAGAAGTAAGAGATAAACACATGATTCCAGTTATTCATTGTTTTCACACGACGCACCAAAAAATAGATAAATGCCTCGGTCAATGCAGCCAGCAATATCATTGCAACACCGTAATAAAAATCGATCGATGCCGATGCCGATGCCGATGTTTGTTCTTCTACATGATTCCCATAAACAAACATGAAAAGACCAAATATCACCAAAAGATACGAGTTGTTCCAAAGCACGCCTGCCAACACTAAAATCATAAGTGGATAACTATTGAAGATCGCAAACGAAACACCCGAATCCAGGTTACGAAACCCTTCGTAAGAAAAATAGATATGAGAGAGATTCACCAATCCAAGTGTGATTGCATCCAACGACAGGATGGATGATTTAATAAAAGACCAATCCACAAAACATGCAGAGATCGCTACGTATGTAATCAATCGAGACCACAACTGCAAAGTGGTTGAAATCCCAATCTTCTTTACAAAAATCGGATAAAGACTCAACAATGATTCTGACGTGATTTTTGATAAAACTTGTATAAACATATAATAATAGATAACACAAAAAAAATGCATGATGTCATTATTCTCCTTGTTTGCGTCTCTTGTTTTTTAATAATCGTTTTGGTAGCATTATATTATTATATGTTTTATGTAAAGATACCGAAAGAAGAGAAGCTGTTAGATAATATCACTTTTGATCAAATTTATCAATATCAATAATGATAATCAATAATGATAACAAATATAGAGATGTGTTTGTATTTCTCTCTTATAATGCCATTAACTGTTAGCTTTGATATTGGAATTAAAAACTTGGCCTATTGTGTGTTTCAAACAGGAGACAATCAATCTCTCTCTGTAAAAGATTGGGGAGTGATCAATCTTTCTGATTCTGCTCAGCAACCAACAGGTCCTCAATGCAATTGTTCAATGGTAAAGACAAACACCCCATGTAACAAAAAGGCAGTGTTTTCTCTTGATTCGAACTATTATTGCAAAGTCCATTCGAAGAAATCTGGAAAACTGTTACCAAGCAAAGAGACATCCATGCCAACGATTCGAAAACTGAAACTTGATGAATTGATCAAGTTCTGTGCAACTCATAACATCACCAACATCGAAACGAAAGAGAAGAAACCTGACATCCTTCAAAAGGTACAAACCCATTTTGAAAAGTGCACTCTAAAAGAAATCAAACCCCCGAAAAAGAACAATGCGAATCATATCCATTTGGTAGAGATTGGAAAGAGAATCAAGACAAACTTCGATACCCGGTTTCAGCCCTTTATGCAAGAGATCACCCACGTGATTTTGGAGAACCAGATCTCGCCGATTGCTGGAAGAATGAACACGATTCAAGGCATGGTGGCACAATACTTCATTATGCGAACCGAATCGATCCATCTTGATTTTGTCTCTTCTGGAGGCAAACTGAAAGGTCTCTCGAGTACTACGAATTACAGTGAACATAAAAAAGATGGGATAAGATTTTGTAGTATGTTTTTGGAAGCCAACCCAACAATGGCTTCGTCAAAAACGGTCTTCGAAGAATCCACGAAAAAAGATGATTTAGCAGATTGTCTTTTACAAGGAATCTATTATTTGAAGAAACAAAATATAATAACCTATTCGGATGATTTAAAAATAAAGTTTGTATAATAATAATATCAAAAACAATGGAATCGATCGACCTGGATATAAACAATCTTGAACCAATTTCAATGAACTTCGATAGTGTTGGTAGTAGCAGTAATTTTGGAGGTGGAATTGAACTCCTTATGAACAATAGTAAAAGGTCATCTGCCTCCTCTACACAACAGAGTTCGAACATTAGTTTAGGAGATTTGGATTCATTGGAATCGGAATTGAATAATTTGTCTTCATCTTCATCGTCGTCTTCGTCTTCGTCTTCATCTTCATCTTCATCTTCGTCTACTCAGGGAGAGACAAAGGTGTTGAGTGGATTATCTTCCTTTTTTGGATTTAACAAGAGTGAAGAGACACCAGCACAATCAAACGACACGTCAAATGCGAAGAGTAATCTTGGACAAGCCACAAAGGAAACAAACTCAGGAACCACCAAATCCTGGGATGGTTTTATGAAGTTCAACGATATCCCCGAAAATGTTCCAATGCAAAGTAAAATGTCCGATCGAGACAAACTGAGAAAGAAGAAACTCATGTTGAAACGTATCGAAGAATGGAGAGCCAAAGGACTGGTTAGCTCAAGTACCATGTTTAACAACGACACACCCTATGAAGAGATCGAAGACGAGTACGAAACCGCCTTGGAAGACAAAAAGAAGGGCGAGAGCAAGAAACTCTATGGATGGTGGTTCATGACCTTTGTAAACACAGTGGAGTATGCAAACGCCTCCTTCAATCCCTTCGATGTCAACCTAGATGGATGGGGAGAACAAGTGAATGACGACATTGACAGTTATGACGAGATCTTTGGCGAACTCTATGACAAATACAAGGGCGGAAAGCTGAGTCCGGAGATTGCATTGTTGATGCGTCTTGGATTCAGTGCGGCGGTTGTCAATTTTACCAACAAGGCGTTGTCGAGTGCAACCCCTGGGTTCAATGATGTCATTCGCCAAAGTCCGGATTTGATGAAGATGTTTACCAATGCCACTGTGAGCTCGATGGCCCAGCAAAGCCCTGGGTTCGCATTTGCAAACAATCTGGTGAATCAAGAGCCAGACAAGAAGATGGGTGCTCCACCCAAGGCAGTGGATCCTAGGACCGCGGCTGTTCCTCAACGACCTGGTATGGTTTATACTGAACAGCAGCAACAACGTCCCGATATCAACGCAGGACGCGGTGTGATGTTCAACGAAGCCGGTGTTGATTTGAACAACAAGTTTGAAAACCCCAACTCGTATTCGAAACGCAGCGAAATGAGTGGTCCTAAAAATCTGGATTTCATTTTGAGTGGTTTGAAGCCCAAGACGGTGAATATTCAAGAGAACAGAGACAATGATTCGATGATCAGTGTTTCTTCTTTGAAAGATTTGAATAGTGATGTCCCGCGTTCATCCAATCGCAAAAGAAAGGGGTCTGATAAAAACGTGGTTTCCTTAGATATTTAAAGGAAACCAAGGTTTCCTTTTGATCCTTCCTTTGTTGGTTAAGATCCTTCCTTTACACCATTGAAGATTTAAAACGGACTGTGGTCGGCGACGAAGTCGCCACAGCGAAGCGGCCGAACCGTTTTCAATCTCCACCGGTATAAACGGATGGATTCCTAACAAAGTTTCCTAACATTTTTTTCGAGGATTCTTTTTTTTTGAGGATTCACACAAATTCGAGGATTTGTGCAAATTTTACGATTCAAGTAAAATCGGCTCCATGTCATAAAAATAATATTATTTCTAAAAAATATCATTATTTGTTTCAAGAATGTCCACCGCAAAAAAAACCACAGGCACTTCTACCGAGCCCACGCTCGACGACTTGTTCGACTTGACTTCGAAATCGATGGTTTGGAAAGTTGTATTGTTCATTGTTGTTGCAGTTTTCTATTCTGGATTCCACAACGTCCAAGAAGGACACACTGCCGTCTACTACAAATGGGGCGAGTTATTGAACACTACCGGAGATTCGGGCATGAATTGGCGATTCCCCATCGCAACCTCATCACATGAAGTCTCGTTCACAGTTCAAACCGACAGTGTTGAAAACGTTCCGTGCGGTACTGCAAGTGGTGTGTTAATCCATTTTGCAAAAATCGAGGTGGTCAACCGTCTCAATAAACATCAGTTGCTCGATACGATTCGCAATTACACGGTGAATTACGACAAGACTTGGATCTATGATAAAATCCACCACGAGGTAAACCAGTTCTGTAGTAAGCACACATTGCAAGAAGTGTACATTACGCGATTTGAACAACTCGATGATCGCTTGGCCGAACAGTTGCGGATTGATTTAGGCACTTGGGCACCCGGAATCGAGATCATTAGTGTTCGCGTCACCAAACCGGTCGTTCCAAGTCACATCCTTCAAAAGTTTGAACAGGTTGAAGCGGAGGCAACCAATCTACAGATTGCAACAAAACAACAAATGGTGGATAAGGTGAGTGCGGAAACAAAACAGATCCAAGCCACGATGATGGCTCAACAAGAATCGAGCGTTGCGGGGATACAAAATCAACAGGCGATTGATAAGAAACAGGCGGAGTTGGCGATACAAGAGATTGAAAACAAGAAAGCCCAGACAGTTGCGGATACTAAGCTTTACGAATCGGAACAGTTGGCGAAAGGCAATGACATTTTGTTGACCGACAGATATCTCAAGTTGAAAGAGATTGAGGCGTTGGGTTCAATTCAAAGAATCTATTATGGCGAGAAAGTACCAACCACCTCCATCAATATGGGCTCGGATCAGAATATCGGAACCGGTCATTAAATATATCGGTGTATACTATATATTTTTATTTAATGGTTAATACTAAGTTTATTAATGATAGAATGAAATTGAATAATATTATAAATAATATCAATAATAATAATGGTTGGATCAAAAGTAATAAAACTTTTTTTACTACGAATGTGAAATTATCAAAGGCAGAAGATACAGTGAAACGTTTTAATGATAATAATAACAAACAAATACCTGATGCAACCACCCTGCTAAATAAAATATCTAATATGGAATTATCAGAGGAGGATACTAAGAAACGAGATAAAATGAAATCCAATCTTGATACATATACAAAAACGTTTGAATCGGATGAAATACAAAAAATTAAAGCTACAGCTGATAACATAATTGCAGAAGCAAAAGAAGAGAAAGAGAAAGAACGCTTGGCAAAAGAAGAGAACGAACGCTTGGCAAAAGAAGATAAAGAGAAATCAGAAGTGGAAAAGAAAATAAAAGAAGCAAAAGAAGATGTAATAAAAATGAATACATGGCTTACCAATCTAATTAATGAAAAAAATATTCAGGAAAATAATACAACTTATGCAATAAGTAAAGCCAGAGAAATAGAAATTACTTTCTTAGATAATAAAGATATAATAAATGAAATTAATAAATTTAAAAAAACATTCGAGAAAGCAACCGTAATTACTAACATAAATTCCTATCAAAAAAAAAAGGAAACACCAGATATTATAGAGATAGTTAATAGTATCCCTCAAGATTTAAAAGAAGATAAACATGTAAAAGGTGCGATTACAGATTTGGAAAATGCAAAAGGTGCGATTAAACATTTGGAAAAATTAACGGCATCAATTAAGATATTGATTCAAAGATACAATGAATTTGCGGAAAAAAAGAAAGAACATCCGGGTTACACTGATACTATTCTGAACGATATACAAAAACAAATAGATGACTCCAATAAATTATTATTATCTCTCGACAAAGAGACAAAACAGAATACGCTTGTGGAAAGTGCGATCAAAAACTTAAAAACCGAAATCGAACATACAAGGCCATTTTTTATTTCGCAAAAAAGAGACAAACCACCTGAACCAGTTACATCGTCCAAGTATAATAACCCACATTCAGATGTTGTTGATTCCACTTCAGACAAAGCAGAAAAAGCAGCAACACAAAAAGCAGATTTGAAAAATGAAATACAGGCACAGAGTAAAGTAACTTCGGAGGAAGAACGCGTGAAAGCTGAAAAGATAAAAAATGCTGAGACTGAAGTCAAATTAGATATTCTTAATAAAATTCAGAATTTGAAAGCAATTGTCAATAATAGTACAATAGAAACCGATGACCATATTGAATTTATCAATACTGAAAATCAAAGTAATAAAATAATTTCTTTCATAAAAAACTTGCATAACCTTACAGATGATAAAGCAAGTACAGAGTTTGATAAGCTTAAAACTGAAGTAACTAATGAAATTGATGAAATTAAAAAAACAGCAATTGATGAAGTGGAAAAGAAAATCAAAAAAGCAAAAGCAGCAACAACAGCAACAACAACAGCAACAACACCAGCAAAAGCAGCAACAACACCAGCAAAAGCAGCAACAACAGCAACAACAACAGCAACAACAACAGCAACAACAACAGCAACAACAACAGCAACAGCAGCAACAGCAGCAACACCAGCAACACCAGCAACAACAACAACAACAACAACACCACATAAAGCGGATATAGTAAAGATAATAAAGGAAGGATATACAAAAAGTGCGTATGCAGATACAACAAATCAAAATCAACAAATTGAATTTATCTACAAGAAGCTATCCAACGATGGTAATTTAAATAAAAATAACATAATAAAATATTTTGAAGAAAGAGAGAAAACATGCAAAAGTATAGTTATTAAAGTATTCAGAGATATTTGGTTATTAAACCAGTCAGAATCGGATAAACAAGAATTACAATTGTTAGACGATGGTGAGTTAGTCGCATTATATACAAAATCATGTGACAAGGATTGTTCGCCCGAAATTAAAGATGGACAAAAAGATGAAAAATTTTTTACACAAGTGTTTAATAAAGTAAAAGATTCATTCAAACAAATACATGAAACGTTTAAGAAAGCAGGATTTTTTAGTAAAGACGACAAAAGTATTATCAAAAAGTATTATGGATATAACGATCCAATATCCTTGTTGAATACACGAAATCTTATGTTACGAATGATAGTATTGGGAAAGTTTAAGGAATGGATAAACAAGAAGAAAAACACCGAATTAAATAAATACCTGAATGCTAACAATGATTTTTCACCGAATATGCAACAAAAAATAATTCAAAATTATTTGAAAATCGCTGACAAAACATCTTCACCTGTTACAAATGAGAATGACACATTAGACCCAAGCAAAATGCCATCAATCACTGATATTGAATCAAATAATGACAAATTTAAGAATTATGGTTACAAACATAAGGAAGACAAATTTTTTGATGAAATTTTTGAGAAGTTTCCTTCACTTGCGTCAAATACTGTTTTTGGATACATAACAGATACTGTAAAAAACAATCCATACACAACCGCCGCTACAATTACGGGTATTGGTCTTGGATTGTATGCGTATGATAAATATAGAAAACAATCCATTAAAAAACAAGAGAGTAGTAAGAGTAGTGAGAGTAGTAGTAAGAGTAGTAGTAAGAGTAGTAGTAAGAGTAAAAGTGAATTATCACAAACATCTAACCGAAAATCAAAATCAAAGAAGCTGAAGTCCAAACGATCAAGTTTAAAAAAAACGAAACAATAGTAAATTATTTTTTACTCTTTTTATTAAATAATTTAATTAATTCGGCTTCTGAAAGGGGTGCTGATTTTTCCTGTTTCTCGTCACCAATTTTAACCACAAAGTTTTTTGTTTGAGTTTGAGTTTGAGTTTGAGTTTGAGCTTCTCTCAATTTTTTCTCCTCCATTTTTCTACGCAATCGCTCCTTCATCAAGGAATGTTTACTACCACCTGGCATTTGACTTTGGCCACTCGCTTGTCCAGCCATTCCTTTAAACATTTTAGCAAAAGGACCGCTTGTGAAGGTTTTCATGATGTCGTCTCCTCCACCCATCTCTTTGAACTTCTCAACCAAACCAGACACCTCCTTCATCAGCTCGTCTTGTGAGATATCGCCGTTCTTCATTTTCGTTTGCAGTTTATCGGTGATTTTTTTCATAATTGTCATGAGTTTTTTCGGATCCTTCATGATTTGTGCCATCAGGTCTTTGATTGATTTACTTGAATCATTCTCACTAAACACGTCCTTCAAATCTTCGGTGAACTCTTCTGTCAGTTCTTTCGCCAGTTTTCCCAGTTTGCCATCCATCAATGTTTTCATGTGTTCACGCAACACCTCGGGTTTGGGCAGTTTAAAAGGTGCGGATGATGATGATGAGGATGATGATGATGATTCATCTGATTGACTGTCGGATTGACTGTCGGATTGACTATCGCTACCGGTTTGACTATCAATGTTGCTTTCACCAAACCCTTTGAAAAAATCACCAAGTCCGTTGATCGTCTCTTGCATTTTACTTTGTAGATCGGTTTCGTCCATTGACTCCAACAGGTTCATCGCGTCACCAAAATGAGATGCGTCTTTAATGGATCCAACAACAGTGAAAAGTATCAACTGCAAATACTTCCACATTGCGGTTTTGGTGTTTTCGCTCACCCCCTCGCAATTAAACAACAGCTTGAAATCGACATCAGGTAAAAACATGGTGTTTGTCTCGGAGTTCGCATGGAAGATCTCGAAGTTGGAGTTCATAATATCGAAAAACTTATCGGGAAACACTGCAATAAAATGTTGATTGAGTTTTTCATATTCAGCGTCATCTGCGGTCAACCATCGTTCCCACATGAATGCATACTCGGGGAACACTTTGGACAAATCAGTCGTAAAATCAATTACAATCGATCGAATGTTTTGTTCACTCATTTTTGTATATATTGATTTTCCTTTTTGTTTTTATATTGTTAAAAACAAAAATGCATATACAACATTCATCTCTATATAAAAATAATATGAATACAGAAACTCGCATGGAATGGGACGACTATTTTATTTCAATCGCATTGCTTGCTTCGCAAAGGTCTCCTTGCACAAGGCTTCACGTTGGGTCGGTGATTGTAAAAGACAATCGCATGATATCAATGGGATACAATGGATTTATTGCGGGATGTCCACATGTCTCTCATATGAGGGACGGACATGAGCAATCAACCATCCATAGTGAAATCAATGCAATATGTGATTGTGCAAAACGCGGCGTTAGTTTGAATGGTGCAAAAATCTACATTACGCATTATCCATGTCTTCAATGTTTCAAAACGATCTGTTCAAGTGGAATTGTAGAGATTGTATATTTAGACGATTACAACAATGATGACCTAGTAGGAAGGATCGCGAAAGACACCAACATTATTATACGAAAGCTTGGTAATAAGCATGTTAAATAATAATGGTCTTTTTGTTTTCATATTGACTGTTGTGAATGTTCCCATACATCGAGTATAACCATTCAATGATATCCATTCATCCCACGGGATTTCGAACAACGGCGGGGTCAGTATAACCACATTTCGGGTAGATTCACCCCAACTTGGTAATCTATGTTCAGGTCCTTTGATATCAAGTATTCTGTGGAACACCAGTTTTTGTTTGTAGAAGAAAAAGGCAAAACCGTCACCGACAGCAGAAGATTTGTGTTTACCATCGTTCCATTTCCAAACATGGTTTTCAGCCAGTTCATTATAATGGTCGAGTGCACTACTGCGATCACGGGCGGCCGAGATCGGCGTGATTGTGAGTTCAGTTTCACGTACAACGTCGCGTTTCGGCGAAAGCTCAGTACGCGACATCGTCTTTAACCGCAATCGTTTCGTAAGGTCTTCGTCATAAACGAACGCTTCGTCAATCCGATGAAGCGAAGAAGAGCTTACCGAAACTCTCTTGTTTGTATAGACTTTCAACTTTGAAATCACGGTCACATCTTCAAGTCCCATCTGATAGATCACCTCCTTAACATCATCCTTCTCGATGTCAAGAATCGGAATGATGATCTTCGCGATCTTCTCTGGTCTGCTGCGATCTTTCCTACATGCACGTAGGGCACATTGCAGAATCCGGATATTCGATGTCATGTTTTCGGCAAACACCACGGCATCGAGCAAGGGACAGTTCCACCCCTCTCCCAAACAATAGACGCAGATGATGATGCCGAACTGCGATGTCTCGAATCTCGCAAGAATGTTTGCCTGTTCTTCGGGATCCATTTTGCTGTTATAAGTGTTTGCAAAACAGTTGTTAATCGAAGAAAACTCCTTTAACAAAAGGGCATTGACATGTGTCAAAATCAGATTCGAGTTGTTCATGTCATTGCAGTAGATTAACAAGTGGTGTGAAGTTCCATCGAGAATGCTTTTCAAGGCACAATAGGCACTCAAAAACAAGTGTTTATCATCGATTGATGATTCTTTGATGGTTTCCTCGTCAACAAGAACTGTTTGAATGACATAATCACAGACAATCTCCTTTTCAATCGCCTCCAAAAGACAAATGCGATGAATCACCTCGCCGAACAGTTCGATGTTATCATTTGAAATCATCATGTTTGACCCAACACCGCCTTCTAGATGTTTGGGTGTGGCTGTTAAGGCCAGTTGTTTGAGAGATGCGACATCCAGCATCCTGACAAAGGCTCTTGCTGAAGATTCATCCGTGTTTTTGCAGGTTAGGTGATGGACTTCATCGAGAATCTTCATGTCAAATGCAGACCCGACCAGTTTATGCGACGATGCGTAAGTGGTGATGACGACGCATTTCGGATGTTTCGAGACAAACCTGGCGACATTTTCTTCGTTGCATGGGACTTGTAAGATTGGTCTATTGGGAAAGATTTGTGCAATGATGGGTACCCATTGTTCTAGAAGGACGATGGTTGGGACGCCGATTGCGATTTTATTTGAATCCATCTGTTGTGCGACCCACAAGGAGATGAGAGTTTTCCCGACGCCGCATGTGAGTATCAAGACGCCTTTGTCTTTTGATTCCTTTGAATAATGGGTGATGCATTTGGCGATTATCTCTTTCTGGAAATCCTTTGGCTCAATGATGGTTTGATCTGCTGATAGGATCGTTTGATCTGCTGATAGGATCGTTTGATCTGCTGATAGGATCGTTTGATCTTCTGGTAGGATCGTTTGATCTTCTTGAGTTTGTTGTTTCCCATAATCAATATGATTACGCATTGTATTCCGAATACGAGCAACCCTTTCTAACAAGTCACATTCTTCTCTCGATAACTCTCGAAATGGAGTGTCAATAATGTTTTTACCAACCATATCAATAATGTCTCGCTTAAAAAACTCGGTTCCGCCATCACGGCGATCCCGATACTCTTTCAATGTGGTATGTAGATGTGTTTCTACATATCGCATCTTGTCTCGCGGAACCTCAAACACTTTGATAAATTCACCACGAATGATTTCACCGGTTACATAAGTACCATCCCGATCCTTGGTGTTTGATGCGATACCAAGTTTGATTGTGTTTTCGCTGCGATACCACGCATTGTCTCTCAAGTAGATGTAACCCTTCTCCATTTTTTTTATGATCTTCGTCTCAAAGTTCGACGTTGGTTTCGTCCAGTACAGACTATGAGAGACGTAGGTAATTTGTTTACATAATTTTTTTCATTCGTCATAAAAAAATGAATACAAAACGGTTACTTTTGTCTGTAACACTCTTGTTATCAATCAATGTGTGTATTGTCTTATATTTGTTGAACTCATCGTCATCGTATAATATAAAAATCACAAACAAATATCATGTCATATACAATAACAACTTTGATTTTGTGGTAACTTCTTCTTCGTTTGTGAGTCCGTCGACTAACAGTCCTTCGACTAACAGTCCTTCGTTTGAACTACCTTGGACTAAGGATTCAATGACACCTACATTTATGGATAAGATTCCTACACTTACGGATAAGATTCCTACACTTACGGATAAGATTCCTACACTTACGGATAAGATTCCTACACTTACTGATAAGATTCCTACATTTACGGATAAGATTCCTACATTTACGGATAAGATTTCTACAGAGACATCGACGGATAAGATTTCTACAGAGACAAATAAAAATCTTATGGAGACAGAGAACCAGTTGTTATTGGACTATGATTATAACAAAAAAAACGAAACCGGATTACCTTATATATTCGAAAGAATGTTTACATTTTTCATATACTCGTTATAATGCAATATAAGTTGTAAATCGTATAAATGCAAAATATACGAGTCCAAACAATATACTTTTAAATAAAAGCCCATAGAGATTGAGATTCCCATCATCATTGTAGATTTTCATAAAGTTCAAATATTTAAACATCAACACGTTGATTATCGGAATTTGAAACAAGAAAAACAAAACCCCAATCAGAATGGGTGTTTGCATTTCGTCATAAACAGAGACAACCAAGTCTTTGCGATATTTCTCTTGTTGATGTTCGAGGTTCATTTTCGACATCTTGTCTTCATATTCGCGTAAATAATCGGTGGTGAGTTTTTGACTCGGAATGTGATTGGGGATTACATGTTCGTCGTTTTGATACGACTCGGTGTCTTGTGGAAATCCACGATTCATCATAGGTGGCGGGGCTCGTTGCATGGCATCACCGTGAAATCCACCTGATCCTCCTCCTCCTCCTCCTCCTGTTCGAACCGGAATGGTAGGCAATTGCGTATCGGTGGGTTCAGGAATTCCATAAGGATTTTGATGAATGTTCAAAGGTTGATACTGATTTGGTATAGCACCGCCACGAGACCCCATGTCTCTGTTTCCGGCACCGGCACTGTCTGGTAAATCCGAAATTCTCGTTATGTCTTTACGCTCCATTTATACAATATGAAACAAATAACATTGTTAAAGGAAACCCATGGTTTCCTTTTAATCCTTCCTTTGTTTCCTAAATTCAGGTTTCCTAAATTCAGGTTTCCTAAACTTGGTTTTCCTAAACTTGGTGTTCGTTAACTTAACTTGGTGTTCGTTAACTTAACTTGGTGTTCGTTAACTTAACTTGGGTTTCGTTAACTTAACTTGGGTTTCGTTAACTTAAAATGGTGTTCGTTAACTTAACTTGGGTTTCGTTTCCTTAAAATGGTTTCCTTAAAATGGTTTCCCTTAAAATGGTTTCCTTAAAAGGAAGGATTAAAAGGAAACCATGGGTTTCCTTTAAGGAAGGATTAAAAGGAAACCATGGGTTTCCTTTAAGGAAGGATTAAAAGAAAACCATGGGTTTCCTTAAAAGGAAGGATTAAAAGAAAACCATGGGTTTCCTTTAAGGAGGGATCAAAAGGGAACTACGTTCCCTTTATTTCCGGATCACTGATTTTGATAACCTTTTTGGTGGGATTGCACGAAACTGGGTTGAGTTTGAATTGATGACAGTACTCGCCAAACTTATAAATCTTACCATCAACCTCGCTAATCACGGGTCCGTTAAAGATCAAACAGTTTTTGCCCTCACACACTTGTCTAAACATGGTAGCGAGACCCAATCCGAGTAAGATTGAAATCAGTATGTGTCCAAACTCAGTGTTCAATATTCGTTTAACATTCATGATTTTATATATTATAATGCTCGAAAATTATACAATCATACCATCATAAAAATAATATAAAATTATAAAACCATAGTATATATTAAGAAACCAAAATGGCGACAATTGCAGCTAATGACGTCAGAAAATACCTTGATTTTTTGAAAGCACATACGCTGCCAAAAGATTCGCCAAGTGAAACCCCAAAAACAAACACACGAATTCCGAGTAAACCGGGTGACGCAGAACAGGTGTTTGGTGGAAAGTATAACATTCCTGACGAGAAATATGAAGAGTTTTTAAATTTATACACGAATTATTGCATCAAGGGTGGAAACAAAGAGTATTTGACGGAAAAACAGCGTGACAAAGATGGTCCGATTCTGATCGACCTCGACCTGAAGTATGATCACGCAGTAACGTCGCGAATTCATACAAAAGATCACGTAGACGACTTGCTGATGTTGTATTTAGCCAAACTCAAGGACATCTATAGTTTCAACGAAACGCCCTTCTACATTTTTGTGATGGAAAAGGACACGGTAAATCGCATAACAGATGGCGACAAATCGGTTACGAAAGATGGAATCCACATATTGATCGGAATCAAGTCGACGCGTTCTGTCCAAATGCATTTGCGTACCCAGATTTTGGAACAGATTGGAAACATGTGGAAAGACTTGCCGATAAAGAACAGGTGGGAAGATGTGGTGGACAATGCGGTGAGCTCCGGGAGTTCTCCATGGCAATTGTACGGGAGTCAAAAACCGGCACACACCGCCTACAAACTCAAATACATTTACGAAAACGTGTTTGACCCTGCCGACAACGAGCCGATGACGAACGAGATTCCACTTGCAGACTTTAATATATCTGAACGAATCAAGTGTTTGTCTGCGAGATACATGGGATTTCCGTCCTATCCTATGAACGCGAGTTATGCAAGAACCATTGACAATGAGAGTGGACCAAGAAAACGTCAGTTCGTGACTAGTGGCGGCGGTGGCGGCAGCAGTTTCGGTGTTGATGTGATCGGTGCGGTATTAAACGTAAAAACCCGCGTCGACCTGGACACGGTCATCGAGAATGTGCTGCAGATCTTCACAGATAACGCACAATATGAGTTGGTCGAAACACACAAGTACACGATGACACTTCCGCCGCAATACTATGAACAAGGCAGTTATGAGAAATGGTTAAGAGTTGGAATGGCCCTCTCCGCGACCCACCCCTTTTTGTTCATCACCTGGGTGGAGTTCAGTGCTCAATCTTCCAGTTTTCGTTTCAATACCATTCCCGATATGTACCACACCTGGCAAAAGTTCGATAAGAAGGAAAAGGGTGCCTACATACTTACGCGGCGATCCATCATGCATTGGTCAAAACTCGAGGTCCCAGCAAAGTTCGATGAGGTTCTCAAAAACAGCATCGACTATTACCTCGACAAAACCATCAATCGAAATGTGACGTCCGAGTTTGCCCAAGGCATTAGTCGTAAAAACGACGATTTCGACATTGCAGGCGTCTTGTATCAGATGTTCAAGTACGATTACATCTGTGTGAGCATCAAAAACAATGTGTGGTACCGATTTTACAAGCATCGCTGGGTAGAGATCGATTCAGGCACGACGTTAAGAAAGGCGATCTCGGTGGAGCTTCGCGACTTGTATACTGCGAAAATGCACAATGTCGAGAACACCATCATGCTATTGCAACAGGAGAATGAGCAAAACCCGTTGATCAAAACCCTGAAGAACAAGTTGGGGAAGATCGTGGATATCACGATGCGACTTGGATCCACCGCCGACAAGAAAAACATCATGACAGAGGCGAAAGAATGGTTTCATGACCCGAATTTCATGGAGAAACTCGACACGAACCCTTACCTATTGTGTTTCGAAAATGGCGTGGTGGATTTCAAAGAAAAGGTGTTTCGCGTGGGTTACCCCGAAGATTATGTGAGCAAATCGACCCGCATCGAGTACATCCCGATCAACGCCACTCGCGACGCGAAAACGCTGGACGAGATCAACGATTTCATGCACAAGTTGTTTCCCAAACCGCAATTGTGCGAATACATGTGGAGTCATTTGGCCTCGATTTTGCTCGGCATTCCAGATAAACAAACGTTTCACATGTACATTGGTGAAGGTCGAAACGGCAAGTCGGTGTTGACCACGCTGATTGATGAAATCATGGGCGAATACAAGGGCGTGGTGCCCTTGTCGGCAATCACACAGGATCGTGCGAAGGTTGGTGGGACTTCTGCCGAGTTGGCGGAACTCAAAGGGGTAAGGTACGCGGTGATTATGGAACCCTCGACGAAGGATACGATTTTGGAAGGTCCTTTGAAGCAGCTCACCAGTGGTTTGGATCCGATCCAGTGCCGTGCCCCTTACTCGACGAAAACCATGATCTACTACCCGCAGTTCAAACTTGTTCTTTGCACCAACGTGCGAATGGAGGTGAAGACGCAAGATTTCGGTACTTGGCGTCGTATTCGCGAGGTGCCATTTGAGTCACTGTTTACGGAAAACCCAGATGCGAGCAAACCGAATCAGTTTTTGGTCGACGGAACGATCAAGGATAAGTTTGCCTATTGGAAATATACATTCATGGCGATGTTGGTGCAGAAGGCTTTCCAAACCGATGGCAAGGTGGAAGAGTGCGACGTCGTGGTGCAGGCAAGCAAACGCTACCAGGAGAGTCAAGATTACATCGCCGAGTTCATTCGCGACAAGATTGTGGCGGACCCGCGCGGAAAGATCAAGAAGTCGGAATTGAACCAGCAGTTTACGACATGGTATCGAGAAACTTACGGAAATGGTTCACCCTCGCCGAAAGATGTTCATACTTATATGGATAAGAAGTATGGAAAATGCGAAGGGAAGGGATATTGGGCAGGTGTGAAAATCAAATACGAACGTGTTGAGGACGACGATGAGGCCGATGACGTTGCCGCAATCTCGTTGGATGATTTAATGGATACAGCATAGAATATTATATATATACATTTTATAGAAAAAAATGAGCATTTTTAAGTTTATTAATATTCCCGTGTTTATTGTTAGTTTAGCGATTGGGTTAATGTTTGTATATGTATTCAATCCAGATAAACGAAAGATCTATGTATATCCCACACCCGACAATGTAGACACAATACAATATAAAGACGATGCGGGTGCCTGTTTCGAATTTAAAAACATGAAAGTTGGCTGCCCGTCAAGCGAGAGTGAGATTTCAAAGATTCCGCCACAATCATCATAAAATAAATATATATCGATATTATAATCAAAAAATGAAGTTTTGCACACAATGCCAGAACATGTACTACATCTCGATTGATGAAACAGGTGGAAACAATTTGACATATTATTGTCGTTTTTGCGGACACAAAGACAAACAGTTGACGGAGGGAGGCGTGGTTGTATTAAAAACCCAAATCAAAACATCAACCGCTCATCAAACGTGCAAGTACACCGTGAACAAGTATACAAAGTACGATCCAACCTTGCCTCGCAAAAAGAATATGAAGTGTCCGAATGCAGATTGTGCAACAGGGGATGTGATTTATTTAAGATACGACGATGAAAATATGAAATATCTATACATTTGTTCGACGTGTGATATCACATGGAAAACGGATGACAAGAAATAGATTTTCATAAAAAAAATATATATATATACAGAAAATAAAGAGGATGGCGAGTATAATTGATGGCGATGAACACGAAGACGATGCGTCGTCAACGTCTGGATCGGAGTCGGGATCTGAATCAGAGTTGGGGTTTAAGTTTCCAATCGACGAGTTTGATTCAGATCCCGAGTTAGATGATGAAGATGATATAGAGAATGAAGATATTGAAAACGAAAGAAGCAATACCGAAGATAAAGAAGACGACGAACCGGCTGGATTTCACGACGATGTTTATGAGGGTGAGTTTAGCGATCATGATAATTCAGATGAAGATGACGGTGATGCACGGCATGATTTGCAAAAATTCGAAAAGTCAATGAAAACCGATATAATCGCCACCCATCATCCGCAAATCATAATACAAAATCATCACGAGATTGAGGAGTTATGTCTGGTGATTCGCGACGAGAATGGTGTGATCAACGACCCTAAACACAGAACATTGCCATTTATCACAAAATATGAAAAGGCAAAACTGCTTGGAGAACGTGCGACACAAATCAATGCTGGTGCAACCCCATTTGTGGAAGTAGATCAGTCCATTATTGACGGATATTTGATTGCATTGGCCGAGTTTGAGCAAAAGAAGATTCCGATGATCATTCGTCGACCTTTGCCGAACAATCAGTCTGAGTATTGGCGACTTGAAGATCTTGAGATTTTATAATCTCTCAAGGGTGGAGATTTTATAATCTCTCAAGGGTGGAGATTTTATAATCTCTCAAGGGTGGAGATTTTATAATCTCTCCATCGCTTGAAAACAACTCGATGATACGGATAGTCTTCAAGTTGTAATCGAGTGTTCATAAACCGTTGTTGTAATGCTTCGTCGATATTGCCATGGTCAAACGCATCTTTTCGGATGGTGAGTTCGAGAGACCAATCCAGACTTGTCTTGTGTTGTATAGTTGCACGACACTGTGGACATTTGTTTTGTAATAACTGATTTATACATTTTGTGTGAAATGTATGCATACATTGTAATCTTAAACAACTTACCAGTTTATCACTTTCATTTACATTTTCTGGATAGAACATTGCACATAAACAGATTGAACAATCACTATTGATAAATGCATCTTTATCCTTTTCAAAGAGTTGAAAAGGAGATAGCATTGATTTTTGATTTTTGATTTATCATCATAAATCAAAAAAAATGACATCCCATGCCTCCATTTTTCGAGAGAATGTTCGTTCCAAAATCATTAAAAAGTTCGGAAAGGATGGAATGGACCCGACAATCTTTGTAAATGTCGAGATCGGGGTATACAACTACGCGATCAAGGAGGCGACAAGCTTAAAAATCATCCGAAAATGGGATGTTCCTGCGTTCTCAACCATTTATATGAATCGATTGCGTACCATTTACATTAATCTAAAGAACAATCCAGATTTATTGACTATGCTACAAAACAAGGAGGTTAGTCCGAAAACACTCGCTTTCATGACTCACCAAGAGATGAATCCGATTCAATGGAAATCAATGATTGAACAAAAAATGAAACGCGACGCTGGAAAATACTCATCAAACATCGAGGCAATGACCGAGATGTTTACGTGCAAAAAATGCAAATCCAAGAGATGCACCTATTATGAATTACAAACGCGTTCGGCCGACGAACCGTCCACCATTTTTATAAGTTGTCTTGATTGTGGCAAACATTGGAAACAAAATTAAGACAAAACAAAAATACAAGTATGTGCATATTATATAATGTCGAGTACACGCAAAAATTTAACAAAACACGTTTCCAAATTTTTACAAAATGTAGGTATTCGTAGTTTTGATAGTAAAAACAGATTAAGCATGAAGCAGATTAAACATTATTTGCATTTAGGCGGTCAAAACTATATGAATTTAGAACGAAAGGTCCCGGTTTTAGACCAACATGGAAAACCGATTCGTCTTAAGGTTGGCGGAAAGGTTGTCATGGAGATGTTTGAGCCATTGTTCAAGGGTGGGTATGCTCCGGAACCCGGCACTGAAACCATGTTTGTGAATCCCAGCTTTCTCAAAAACAAGACAAGCAAACGCGGAGTAAGCCAAAGCGGAGTAAGCCAAAGCGGAGGGATGGGTACGATGACGATATTAGGAATCGTCGCTGTTGTTATATATGCAATGTTACGATTATCAAACGACACTGCAAGTTAGTAACTCGTTCAATTGCTCCGGTGTGTTTACACCCATAATTTCATATTGTTTCTCTCTCGGCACATCCACGAATCCGATTGTCCCGTTTTCATATTTTTCGAATATACTCGTTAAATAATATTCATTCTGTGCATTATTATTATTTAGCATCGGCAACCGATCACACAACATTTTATTATTGAAACCATAAATTCCGCAATTCACTGTGCAAATCGCTCTTTCCTCCTCGCTGCAATCCTTCTCTTCCACGATTTTGTCAGAAACGATCCGTCCATAACCAAACGGCTTCTCAAAGTATGTAGTAACAACCGTTGCTGGATAAGGGTTCACAAGCACATCTCGCATCGACTCGGATGTAAACAAGGGTACGTCCCCGGACAGAATCAGTACTCGCGTATCCTGGCCATGTTTCAACAACTCTTCTCTACAACATTGGATAGCGTGTCCTGTACCCAGCGGTTCATTTTGATAAATGTACTTGACTCTTGGGTTCACTGGGATGGCGTTTTGGATAAGGATGCTGTATTTCCCAACAATCACATAGATCATCGAAGAATCATCTACCCGCAGTGCCGAGTCAACGACGTGCAAAATCATTGGTTTCCCATGCAACATGTGTAACACCTTGGGCAAATCCGAGTTCATCCGTTTTCCGACGCCGCCTGCCATAATCAAAACCACGTTGTTCGACATCGACATTCGAGTACTCATGTTTATTTTTTATGTCCTTTTGTATATAAAACAACATGGACCAAGTACCTGTTCAAACAACGCCAACATCAACATCAACATCATTATCATCTTTTTTTAATTCATACCAAACTGGCGGAATCGACAACAAAACCATTATTATTGTGTTATTGGTCTTACTCTCTCTCTCGTTTTTAGGCATAAATCTCTTGACAATTTTAGGTGATATCTTGAAAACCATCGTCGACATCCTCGGTCCTTTGGTTGCCCAGATATTGTCCATATTTGGATATACAACTGGAAGCATTATCAGTAAAACCGCCGACGTTGTAGGAGATGTAGCAAAAACCGGTGTCGATATCGCGGAGGGATCGGTACAATCTGTCGGGACCATTTTGAGAGACGCGAGTCGCCCGAATGTGGATTCGAAAGCAACCAGCAGTTTGGACAATGCATTAAATGTCAGCGGTAATCGAAGTGGTGACGGACCCGTACCCACCCCCTCGGAAAATCCCATTCAGAAACCCATCTCCTCCGGAAAAGCAGGGTGGTGTTTGGTCGGCGAATACGAAGGCAAACGCGGATGCATTTCCGTGAACGAATACGACAAGTGTTTGTCCGGCCAAGTCTATGCATCCAAAGATCAATGCCTATTACCAGCTCCGCAAACAAAACAATAAATATAAATTACAATAAACACATACAAACAATTTGTTTTATAGATATTATAAAAATAACATGTATAATATCTATGTTTACAAGCTTCAGAAGGGGAGAGAAACCTTCTTACTGTCCGCCTACCAAGAATGCGAGTTTTTATACCAAGAGATTGTCAAGGCAAACCCCCTTTTGGAACTGAATCATATCGAGTACGACGTATTGCCATGGCAAATCGATGCACTTGTTCACAAATACATGCATACATATGGCCTTGAAAATGTCCGCGGCGGCAGGTACAATCGGGTCCATTTGTCTGACTCTGAAAAACAAGAGATATCGGACGCTATCAAGTTCTTCGCATATGGCCTCGAAGAACAACAGGCGAGGGTAGGGAAATATGCAGAATATGTATCCACATACATCGATGAAAATGAATGTATGAAACGTATTCGACAATATGAAGAACTCGAAACACGCCGACTGCTTTTCAAAATCGATCGATCCATCATCAATGAATTCGAATGGTTAATCGATATAGTCACCAAGCACCCTCTGGAGAAATTCTTTTTACACAGTGGTCGATATTACAAACTCATGCACAATCTCAGCATCGTCAATCAACAGTTTCATAGAGTGGTCGAAGAGGCGGAAGAGTTGTCGAACCAGATTCATAAACTCTACAATCATTGTGCAAACTGTCCACTGATATACGATCGTCCGTACACCTTCTTCGACGGCCGTGTGATACCATCCGAGAGAGAACATACGAGATACAGATCAGAAACAGACAAATCTCTCGAATGTGTCGTCAAGATGTTTGAATTGTCAATCTACTACTTGATAAACAGAGAAGACGAAGTGTTATTTGAATTGGGACTGATCAATCTGCAAGAAAACAAGGACAAGCTGTTTATCGCCCAGTCAACGAAAACGTGTATATTGGATCCGATGATGCCAGTCTATTGAACACCAATCCGGAATTGGTACCAATGTTTTTGAAATTCATTACTGCGGACGCCGTATAATTGTCGATATTTGCAACTACTTTATTTGAGGTATATTCTACATAGAATTCGTAGGTTGCTCCACTCGGTGTCGGCAAGACAATATTTGAAAACGTCACATTTCCTACGTATATTTTACCGGAAAACGAAGACATCGCGTTGGTGATAGACCCCAAGACTTCTTGTATAAACCCGGGCGAATATGTGATAGTGGGGGTTATGGTCAAGGGTACGCGTACACCGCCATATTTAACAACTAGATTCAAACTGTCTTGAGGAATACGCAAAGTGAAGGTTCCGGATGGATCGTTTTGTAAAACATATCCCGAAATAGAGAGGGCGACGGATGTTGTAAGCGTATATGTATATGGAGATGTATCAATTGATGGCCGAATATTCATCATCGCTAGACGCTCATCAACCACATTCGTATCGTAATTGATGAACCACTTCTCTTGTAGCTGTTCGTCGGTGTTTTGCGTTCCATAGGCAAACTGGCTTGAGTTGTAATTGTAGAGTGGTATGGTTGGGTCATAGTATAACAACATCTCGGGTCCTGGAACGTCGCTCTTTCTTGTGGATGTCGGAATGAGAATGTCATTTGGACAGGTTTCGTCAAGGTTTGCCGTTCCATTTTGCAGATTTCGAATATAATAGGAAGAGTACTGGTTTCGCCTTCCCACCACTCCTGCAAAACTTTGTTTTTTCGTGACTTTGCCGTTCGATGAGGTTTTATTGTATTGCAAGATTTCTGCCTTTCGTCGCATATCCAGCTGTTGTTGTGTCAACCCAGTGGGGTCCCCGGACGCGAGCCGATAAGGATTTATGGGAGTGTATCGCGTTCCTGGCAAATTAAAGATCAATCCATTTGCTCGATTTCGCTGATATCTTTCACAGTTACTCATTTATTATTTGATATAATATTAAATAATAAGTTTTATCTAAGAGCCTTTATAAGAGGAGATAAAGAGCGTTCGTTTATTGAGTCGCCTTATACCAAAAGGATGACAAATAATAAGAATCGCCAGTACTGGTAGCTTCAAATGACGAAGGACTGGTGGACAAAGTCGGTCCCCATCCAACAATATTGTTGATTTCAAACACATTCAATGCTTTCGCGTAATACCGCAAGTCAGACAAGGATCCATGGAACCCACCATTCTGGCAAGCATATACATCACCAAAGTTTTGTTTCGGAACATATCCTAAATCCTTGTGCTGAGTCAAGACACCATTTACATAGATATCGAGAATTCTGTTCTCAACACGAATGATCAAGTTCATCCACTTATTAAATGGCACGCCGGAGATATCAATCGAGGATCTTTGATCATCCAGGTTAGTCACGTCCCTGGTAGGGCGATTAAACGTGTCCATGTACACGCGAAGCGTGTTTGTCAGACCCGACTTCACATACAATCCAGGTGCATTTGCATGTTGACTCATGGTATCTCCACTTACACTCATTAATCCCTTATTGAAAATATGCGACTCTTTGCCGGCCTGGGCGTCCGCTGGTTTACTAAATGTCAACCAAACGCTGTATGTGAACTCAAGACCAGTCGGTTGGTTTTCCGAATAGTTTATCAAAGCATTTGTACTTCTTGAGTTTTGAGAAATGGTCACTGCATTATCGCCTCGAATCATTCCACTGATCAAATAGGGCGAGGTGGACGGTGTCATTATGTAAGCAATGATTAGCATCCCGATTCGGAACAAAAACATGAATCCAAACAAAACAAGAATGATAAACGCAAACTTAGCAATCAAAGAATTGGTATCTAAAAACTCATTTCCCGCATCAACTACGCTTTTCGATGAAAACTCATCAATGGATTGCTGAATCGAGCTTTGGGTTTCACTCACCGTGTCCTTGAGCTTTTGAATTGTATTCGTAACACCACTTGTAATATTATTAACGACATTGTTATTTGTGGGAGTTGATTCAGACATTATATATATTTATATTTATAATATCATCACATATTTAAACCCCTTGAAAAGAATTGAATCCGCATCAAGACCCTTTGGTTTACATACCGGTTCGGCCGCGTAGCTGTGATGCCCCCACCCCACCACAGTCAGTAGACTAGCGATTTAAAATACTGTGATTTTACTGTAATCTTGGTTATTTTTCTGTAGGGTCATCGAAAGTCCAAAACTAGCTAAATATTTGGCAAGCGGGTTTTCGCCATTTCCTGCAATATAAAGATCCCATGCGGTTTGAGGATCGGTTGCGGTTAAGGTACGCGTCATTTTTGCTAAATAGCAGTTTAATTGACCATACTCGATGAGAGATGTCGCACTAGGGGCATTGATTGTGTCTTGGAAGGATTTCACAAGCTTTCCATTCATATAGACATCGATAAAACTATTATCTACACTTACGATCAAGTGCACCCAGGATTGAAGGGGGAAGTTGTCGGTGATCAATTGTGTTTGTGCGGTGGATGTGTTCCCAGTACCCTTCTTCGAGTACTCGATGGAGAGTTTTGGAGAAGCAGAGTCAAGTTTGATTCCGATGTTATTAATGCGACTTGCTTCGGTTGATTCGGCGGCACTTCTTGATATGATATATTTTGAAGCCCCGTCAAAGTTATAAACATACATCCACATCTCAATTGAATATCTTCGTGAATCGGGAGAACCAATCGACGTAATCGGGACAGCAGATTGCACAATACTCAAATCGAGCTTGTTCGATAATACAGTGGATCCATCACTGTACAAATAGTAATACAACACGAATATAAACAGTACTCCTAAAATTATAAAGGCATAATTCATTTTTATAAAGTAATCAGATATTTTTTATTAGAAATCGGCATTTACAATCTAAAAAGGCGTAAAGACAAAATATATAAAAAATATAATAACGAAATATGGATGTTTCTGAAATAAATGACATAAGACAACCGTCGCAGTTTAAAGGAATCAGTTTTTCAAAGTACAAGAAAACCGATGTCAAAAATGAGTTTGTCTCGAATTTGCTAAACGGTAAAATTGAACCGGCATGCAACTGGGCAGCCGAGTTGATTTGTGCAGGGCACTTCTTGGAACTCTGGGAAAACATTCTCTACTATTCCGCGAAGCATGTGCATCTTGGAAATCCCAAGCTGATTTGTTACCTAGAAAAACGATATGAGACATTCAAATCGATAATGAATGATGGGCAGTTCACTTCACCTATGCAACTCCGAAATAACCAGACGATCCGCAACTTGTTTGCAGAAATCGTTTGCATATTATGTTTGTCTGTGAAAAAACACAGTTTCGAAGTGATCAAGATTAACAAAGAAGCCGAATTCGACATGACGCAAATGACCGACCGTCTGAAAGCACCGAGCGTCGAGTTTATCAAGCCCATCTTTTTAGAGGAGGATCCGAAAGAGATTTACATTCCAATGAACGAGTTTGCATTTAACGTTTCGAGGGCGAAAAAAAACACGGTGGCCGCCTGCTACTGGATCGAATGGATTCTCGAGTTCGAAACGATTTGCAAAAAAAAGAACACAAACTGTCTTTGTATAAGACGTCCTTTTGTGAAGGTGGATCCGAAACTCTCATGTGATCTGGTTTGGATCATCTGGGACACTCTCTTTTATTACGCGAAAGAGTTGCAGAATCCGTTCATCGAGAAGACGCTCGCCTCCGTATATACACTGTTTTGTCTCCACTATACGAATGCTTGTTGCAAAAAACGGCGATATATGTTGTACTTTGCAGTCTCTCTTTGCACCGAGCACTGTGATGCATCTGTCGATCTAGTATCGAACAAACGCACGGTTGAGTTGGCCATAAACAATATTAATAATATTTATAGTCAAATCAAAAAACACGAAGAGAGTCCAAACACAGAGTACCTATTTAATAGTTTGAACAAAGAACGACAGCTTGAAAAATCTCTGGAGAAAATCAAAATCATGAACTCCATGACCTTTCCTCCAAACTAGTCTTTTATATTCGCGTAACAGTTCCAATCTTGAATTCATCGAGTATTTCTAAATAGGTCGAATACAAGTAGCTTGTAACAATATGCACGACAAACGGTAGCGTGGCAAACAAGAGGAGCCACAATATCTTAACCGCTTGATGTTTGTTCGAAATCGCGATGAAATACATGAATCCAAAATAAATCACCGCATACAAGATTGTCAATACCTTTTGAATATATACGATCATCACTTCGTCTTGCGTATAATATTGGTTTACTCGGTCAAACCGATTAAACTCGTTTTGTAATTTGTCGATCTCGTCTTGTAAATTTTGGTTTTCGATTGCTAACTGGGCTGTATAGTTGTCTCCCATTATATATTTTACTTGTACAAATTATAATTTTTAAACTCAAACGGATCATTCGGTTTGGCCATATCGCTTGTCTTCATCATTGATGTGAACCCTTGTTTTGCTTCTGGTTTCGGTACACACGCCAACTCGGTTTGCGAATACTCATTATCAACTGTGCATTTTGTAACTTTATCCTCCCATGTTTTACTGGGCATAAAATATTTGTAATTCGTTGGGATTTTACCAGATTCAGGTGTATTTGCTAGGGTCATCTGACTGGCAATCGTACTATAAGGTGCCTCATTTGGCACACAGATGGCATACTTTTCATTGTAGGTAGTTCCTGAGGGACAACAAGCGTCTCCTACACAGTTTCCGCCGATTCTGGATTGCAACAATCCAGATCCTGTGGAGGATCCACTCCCCGGCGTCGATGATTTTCCTGTCAAAGTATTCGGTTCCCCTAAATTTATCATCTCATAATCCATATTGTTTCTGCGGTTGTAGTCATAATACATTGTAATCAATGACAGTGAAGCACCTGCAACAAGAACTATCATCATGATATCGATGACCAATTCAGGAACGATACCGACCAATTGTCGTATTGCTAAATATACCACAAGTGCGATCACAACCGTCATATACAGATTGTTCATTGCCCGGTTTCTCTGGGTGGCGTTTTTGGTTAAATCGACCATTCTCTTCTGGCCTTGGTCTGCAGCATCGATCGCACTTTTACGATCATTCAACCTAGTTTGTTCTCTCTCTAATATTACCTTTACATCTTGCTGATAGGTAAGCGATGGCAGTATGCTTGCCTTTGAATCAGAAACACTGTTTTGCAATGCGACTAAATTTCCATTTAACTGATTCACTACGGCGTTACCTGCAGAATCACTGTTTACACGTAGGTATGGATCTAAATTAATAATACTTGGTATATCAAATACAGATGACATTATTTATATATATTATATATAAATAAACGGAATTGCCGTTCCCTTTAAACCCTTGAAGAATTAAAATGGACTGTGGTTGGCGGACTTTGTCCGCATCCCGAATCAAAGTCCCAACAATTCTTCTAGGTTCGGTTCCGATTTCTGATTTCAAAGGGACGCAAATCGTCCCATTTCAAATGTTCACCGGTATAAATCCCATGTATAAAAGGAAGGATCAAAAGGCGTAAGACCGACGTACCTGTAGGTCTGAATACCATGGGTTTCCTTTAAGGAAGGAGTAAGCAAAGCGAGTAAAAGGAAGGATCAAAAGGAAGGATCAAAAGGAAGGATCAAAAGGAAACCATGGGTTTCCTTTAAGGAAGGA
>Ga0075464_10000009_pt1 | contig 62618 bp, 46 predicted proteins | sample DEB19_08_DNA_5_FD_75068 | JGI IMG/M metagenome (GOLD analysis project Ga0075464, IMG submission 75068) | Aqueous microbial communities from the Delaware River and Bay under freshwater to marine salinity gradient to study organic matter... | ecosystem: Environmental > Aquatic > Marine > Coastal ...
ATAAGGTCTCCTGGCTTCAAATGTGGTGCTTGAATCATACCACAAATTAAGTACTTTTGCACCAATGAACACGCCTAAACGATATTTGATTACGGCAGCCCTTCCGTATGCTAATGGACTTAAACATATTGGGCATCTTGCTGGAGCCTATTTGCCAGCAGATATTTATGTGCGCTATTTAAAAGCACAGAAAAGAGACGTTGTATTTGTATGTGGAAGTGACGAACACGGTACCGCAATCCCAATTCAAGCAACTAAAGAAGGTACAACTGCGCAAGCTATTATTGACAAGTACCATCCAATCATAGAACAAAATTTTAAAGACTTAGGCATTGCCTTTGATATTTATCATAGAACTAGCGACCCTTTACACCATGAAACTGCTGCTGAATTTTTCAAAAACTTAGAAGCCAAGGGCGACTTGGAAACTAAAACTACAGAACAGTATTTTGACGAAGCTGCTAATACTTTTTTAGCGGACCGTTATATTAAAGGTACCTGCCCTAGCTGTGGACATAATGAAGCTTATGGTGATCAATGTGAGAAATGCGGAAAGACATTAAGTCCAGAAGAACTTATCAATCCTGTAAGTACATTAAGCGGTAAAGTTCCTATAAAAAAGGAAACAACACATTGGTATCTTCCTTTAAATAGACATGAGGATTTTTTACGTGAGTGGATTTTAAAGGAACATGCAAACGACTGGAGACCCGCTGTATTAGGACAATGCAAAAGCTGGATTGAAGGAGGTTTGCAACCTAGAGCAGTTACACGCGACTTGGAATGGGGAATTAAAGTACCTGTTAAAGGTGGGGACGGAAAAGTGCTATACGTTTGGTTTGATGCGCCTATAGGATATATAAGTGCTACCAAGCAATGGGCTTTAAATAATAATAAAGACTGGACTCCTTATTGGAATGACAAGGAAACTAAATTGGTACATTTTATTGGAAAAGATAATATCGTATTTCACTGTATCATATTCCCAGTCATGTTGAAATTGAATGGTCATATTTTACCAGAGAATGTTCCTGCCAATGAGTTCATGAATTTAGAAGGAGACAAAATGAGTACTTCTAAAGGATGGAGCATTGAGATGGATGACTATATTAACAAGTGGATTAAGAAAGAAAATGGCGGCCCAGCTTTAGCAGACAGCTTGCGTTTTTATCTTACTGCTATTGCTCCTGAATCTAAGGACAGTGAATTTACATGGAAAGGATTTCAAGAATCTGTTAACGGTGAATTGGTAAGCATTTTTGCAAATTATGTAAATAGAACCTGGGTTTTAATGCATAAGCTTTGCAATAGTAAAGTACCTAAAATTCACACTGAATTACTAGACCAGGAAGACGTTGCAATTGCACAATCTGTAAAAGACACCACCGAAAAAGTAACTGCTTTATTAGAGCAATATAAGTTTAGAGAAGCACAGTTCGAAGTGATTAACCTTGCAAGGCTAGGTAATCAATATATGCAGAAAAAAGAACCATGGATTTTAGCAAAGCATATTGACACCGACCCTACCGCACAGGCTAAAATTGACAATTGCATGCATGCTTGCTTACAATTATGTGCAAACCTTGCCATTTTGATAAATCCATTCTTACCATTTACAGCACAAAAAATGTGTCATTTAATGAAAGTAGTGGACAGGATGTTAGAATGGGAAAATGCAGGCAAGTTTGACTTATTGAAAGTGGGTTATACTTTACGCGCTCCTGAATTATTATTTAGAAAAATTGAAGACGAAGAAATAGAAGCAGAATTAGCACAATTACAAGCTAATTTAAAAGCAAAAAAAACAACGATGGAAAATACAATACCTGCAGAAGCAGCAAGTACAGAAACTACAAGCGGATTAAAACCAGAAATCGTATTTGACGATTTTGGAAAAATTGACTTGCGTGTTGGTACTATTATTGAAGCTAAGAAAGTAGAGAAAGCAGATAAATTATTAGAATTATTGGTAGACCTAGGTTTTGAACAAAGAACTATTCTGTCTGGCATTGCAATGCATTTTAAACCAGAAGATATTGTTGGAAAGCAAGTTACTATAGTAGCTAATTTAGCCCCTCGTAAAATGCGTGGTATTGAAAGTAAGGGTATGATTTTAATGGCAGAAGATGCTGCAGGAAAATTATACTTTGTGAGTCCTAGCGAAGCTATTGCTGCAGGAAGTACAATTGCTTAGCGCAAAAAATAAAACAGAAAGAACTGAACATAAAAAAAGGCTCCAAAATATTGGAGCCTTTTTTTATTCTTTATGTATATTTTCACATCTACACTATATACATTCTTTTAGTTCTTTCTCGGTATATGCTAAACCATGATGTTTTAACACATCGTCAGGTACACCTTGCCATTGGTTAGGCACATTGCCCATATAACCTAAGTCCTTCACTCCAATTTCTGAAGTAAAAAAACCAGTGGTAACTAAGTCTCTAATTTTGCTGAAGAAACTTACCCCTTGTGCAACTTCCGGCTTTGCTCTTTTTGGATAAGCTATTTCGTCAACTATTGCAATTTGCTGCTCCTTAGTACATTCAGTAAATGCTTTTTGGTGCAACTTATAAGTATGTAAATCTAACCACTTCAAACCACCACGCATTGGCACTTGATGTTCTGTCATGTCTTTTACAATAAACTCTATAAATTCTGGCACTTTCGCTTCCGACGCAGAACCACTCACCGCATCCTTAGGCATAATGATATCTCCTAACAAAGTGATTGTAGCCATTTCGTGTGCATCAAAAAACTTAGCTTCTGCATTCACTTTAGCTAAATAATCCTTCTCTTCCTGCATACGGTCGTCCATGTTCACTTCCGCAACAGTTGTTTTTGAACTCTTACAAGCTTCAATTACAACCCCCGCTGAAACTGTTCCTAGAACCAAAGCTTTAATGGAATTTCTTCTGTCCATAATATTTTAATTTAAAAAAGTAAAAATTTAATTACTAAATGAATTACAAGTTTTGTTTTTGCAATTGATCTAAGATGTACTCTGAAGTACGCATAGACAATGCCAAAATAGTCCAAGTGATATTTTTATCTGCTTGAGATGTAAATACCGATCCGTCCACACAGAATAAGTTTTTACAATCATGTGCTTGACCCCATTCGTTTAATGGTGCAGTTTTTTTATCCTTGCCCATACGAACGGTACCTGCTTCATGGATAATATTTCCTGGATTAGATAAACCATATTTATTGCTTGCGTCGTCTGAATCTCCCCAAGTAATCACAGCACCCATTTCGTGCATGATTTCACGGAAAGTTTCTTTCATATGCTTCGCTTGGTTTACTTCATACTCAGAATTCTTACAATCAAATTTTAAAACTGGAATGCCATATTTGTCCACTACATCTGGATCAATTTTACAATTGTTTTCAAATCTTGGAACTGCTTCTCCACGACCACCCATTCCTACACTAGCGCCGTAGAAAAAGCGAACATCCTCTTTTAAAGACTCGCCATATCCACCTGCTTCCTTCGTCTTACCATTTACTTGGAATTGTCCATTCAATCCTTGCTGTCCCATTCCGAATCCGTAACTAGGTTGACTCATGCCACCCCAATATTCAATATGGTATCCTCTTGGGAAATCTAATTTTTTATTATCCAACCACCATGGTGTGTATACGTGCATACCACCAACTCCGTCCTCATTGTAACGCTTACGTCCAAATAAAGAAGGGATTACACCGCCCAATGCAGCACCTGTTGAGTCATGTAAATAGTGTCCAACAACGCCAGAACTATTTGCTAAACCATTTGGATGCTTTGGTGATTTTGAATTCAATAATAAACGTGCTGTCTCACAAGTACTAGCTCCAAGTATTACTACTTTTGCATTCACTTGATATTCTTGCTTGTCGTCTTTATTTACATAAGAAATACCTACTGCTTTTCCTTCTCTGTCTGTGATTACTTCACGTGCCATTGCACCAGTGATTAAATCCACATTACCAGTTAATACCGCTGGCTTAACTAATACAGAAGAAGAAGAGAAGTCACCATATACTTTACAAGAACGATTACATTGACCGCAATAAAAACAAGCACCACGTTCATCGTTAATTTTTTTTGTAAGAATAGATAGACGAGAAGGGATTACTGGGATATTAATTCCAGTGGCTGCTTTCTTGAACATCAATTCGTGTAATCTTGGTTTTGGAGGAGGCAAGAAAATTCCGTCTGGATCATTCTCTAGTCCTTCATTAGTTCCGTATACACCAATTAAACGATCTATTTTATCGTAATAAGGTTTAACGTCTTCGTAGCCAATTGGCCAGTCGTCACCTAAACCATCTAAACTTTTTCTTTTAAAATCACGTGGTCCAAAACGAAGTGAAATACGGCCCCAATGATTCGTACGTCCACCTACCATTCTAGCTCTCCACCACTCAAATTTATCTGAACCTGGAGTTTGCGTATAGGGTTCGCCCTCAATTTCCCAACCCCAATAACAACCATCAAATTCACCAAACGGTCGGTACTTTGAACTTGCACCACGACGTGGGGAATCCCATGGATTTTTTAATTGTGCAGAATTTTTAGCAGGATCATAATCGGGACCAGCTTCTAATAGACAAACTTTAAGACCAGCTTTTGCTAATACATAAGCTGCCATTCCTCCGCCAGCACCAGAACCTACAATTACCGCATCATATTGTTTAGGCGCAACTTTAACTTGAAAATCTGACATAAGGCAATCGTTTTTTGCTTTGTGATTTAAAGAATGAATTTAGCGATTTTTTTGAATGAAGCGCAAAAAAATACCCGCTGTTTTATGAGCGGGTATTTTGTATTTATATTGTTTCAAGAAAGACTAACTGCAGCCCATGCTTGTTCCACAGTTCAAGCATTTGTAACAAGTACCACTACGAATAGTAATATGTCCACAAGTGCTACATGCTGGAGCATCGCTTTGCATACTTTTAGCAGCAGCTGTAACGTTGTCCATAGAACCCCCTTCAGAAACTGAAGCTGTTACGTTTGCTTTTGCTTGAGGTGCAGGCGTTGGCGCAGTAACACGAATGCTACTTAGCTCAGGCTTTCCCACAAGGGTAATATCTCCCTCCTCTCCCAAGTTCTCCACTGTAGGCTTATCCAACACATGAACTAAATCTGTTCTTCCTAAATATTCATAAGCTAATGCGCGGAAGATAAAGTCAACAATAGACGTTGTTGTTTTAATGTTCGGATGATCCACCATACCTGATGGTTCGAACTTAGTAAATACAAATTTATCTACGAACTCTTCTAATGGCACACCATATTGTAAACCAACAGAGATAGAGATTGCGAAACAGTTCATCAAGCTACGAAGTGTTGAACCTTCTTTTGCTAAGTCAATGAATAATTCACCTAATGTTCCATCTGTATATTCTCCTGTTCTTAAAAATAATACTTGACCGCCAATTCTTGCTTTTTGTGTAAATCCACGACGCTTAGCTGGTAAAGATTTGCGCTCAACAATGCGAGACAATTGACGCTTTAATTTAGTGTCAGTAGAAGTATGCATTCTTTTTTGAACTTCTTCTAATAACTCGTCTACTGTTAAGTTTCCTAAGTCTACTAATTGAGAAGCAGCGTCTGCAGTTTCCGCTTCCGCGTCTTCTGTTTTTGTTTTCTTATCAGATTTTGTACTTAAAGGTTGGCTTAATTTAGAACCATCACGGTATAAAGCGTTTGCTTTTAAACCTAACTTCCAACTCATTAAATAACAATCTGCAATTTCTTCTACAGTCGCTTCGTTTGGAAGGTTGATTGTTTTAGAAATCGCACCTGATAAGAATGGTTGACATGCAGCCATCATTCTAATATGACCATGTGCATGAATATATCTAACTCCTTTTTTACCATTTTTATTAGCGCAATCAAATACTGGTAAATGCTCGTCTTTCAATGCTGGTGCACCTTCTACAGTCATAGTACCACATACATAGTCGTTTGCAGCATCTATTTGATCTTCTGTAAATCCTAATGATTCTAATAAGTTAAATGACCAGTCAGCAAATACTTCTTCTTTGAAACCTAATCTTGTTAAACAAGCATCACCTAAAGTGAAACGGTTAAAGATAAATCCAATTTCAAATGCAGATTTTGCTGCACCATTCAATTTTGTAATTTCTTCTTGCGTAAATCCTTTCGCTAATAAAGAAGCGTCATTGATATGTGGAGCACCTGCAAAGCTTGCATGTCCTACCGCAAAGTTTACAATGGCGTCATTTTGCGCTTGTGTATAACCCAAGTTCTTTAAAGCTTGTGGTACAGACTGATTGATGATTTTGAAATAACCACCACCAGATAATTTCTTAAATTTCACTAATGCGAAATCTGGTTCAACACCTGTAGTATCGCAATCCATTACTAGACCAATAGTTCCTGTTGGCGCAATTACAGTAGTTTGTGCATTTCTATAACCATATTTCTCTCCTAATTGAACTGCGTCATCCCAAGCTTTGGTTGCTGCTTTCAATAAATAGTCAGGAGTATGTTGTGCTTTAATTCCTTGTGGCTTAATTTCTAATCCTACAAACGCGTCTTCTGCATCGTAAGCAGCAGCACGGTGATTACGCATAACACGTAACATGTCTTCCTTGTTCTCTTTGTACCTGTCGAAAGCACCTAAGAAAGAAGCCATTTCTGCAGATGTTTTGTAAGCAACACCAGTCATGATAGCACTGATAGCACCTGCAATACCGCGAGCTTCTTCACTATCATAAGGGATACCACTAACCATTAACATAGAACCTAAATTAGCAAAACCTAATCCTGTAGTTCTGTAGTCATAAGATAATTGCGCTACCTCTTTAGAAGGGAACTGCGCCATTAAAATAGATACTTCTAATACAGTCGCCCATAATCTTGTAGTATATTCAAATCCTGCAACGTCAAATGAGTTGTCTGATTCGTCAAAGAATTTTCTTAAGTTAATAGAAGCTAAGTTACATGCAGTGTTGTCTAAGAACATGTATTCTGAACATGGGTTAGATGCATTGATACGGCCACCTTTTGGACATGTATGCCACTCATTAATTGTAGTGTCATATTGTGTTCCAGGGTCAGCACAACGCCAAGCTGCATTTGAAATTTGCTCCCAAACTTCTCTTGCTGGAATTGATTTCATAACACGACCGTCGGTACGTGCAATTAAATCCCAGTTTCCGTCTTCAGATAAAGCTTTAAAGAAGCTATTTGGAATACGTACAGAGTTGTTTGAGTTTTGACCTGAAACAGTTGCGTAAGCTTCTCCTTCATATCCGTTATCATAACCTGCTGCAACCAATGCTGCAACCTTATCTTCTTCCTGAACTTTCCAGTTAATGAATTCTAAAATTTCTGGGTGATCTAAGTCTAAACAAACCATTTTAGCAGCACGACGTGTTGTACCACCAGACTTAATAGCACCAGCAGCGCGGTCACCAATTTTCAAGAAGCTCATTAAACCACTTGAAGAACCACCACCACTTAATTTTTCATTTGCACCACGAATTTGTGAGAAATTCGTTCCTACTCCAGAACCATATTTAAAAATTCTTGCTTCTCTTGTCCATAAATCCATAATACCCCCCTCGTTCACTAAATCATCGCTAACACTCAAAATAAAACATGCATGAGGCTGTGGGCGCTCATATGCACTTGTTGATCTTTTTAATTCTTTATCAATTGGATCTACATAGTAGTGGCCTTGCGCACCACCAGTGATACCGTAGCTTTCGTGCAATCCAGTATTAAACCATTGTGGTGAATTTGGAACACATGCTTGATTCAAAATACTGTATACTAATTCTTCATAGAAAACTTGTGCGTCGTTTGTAGTAGCAAAATAGCCATAACGCTCCCCCCAAACTCTCCAACAATTAGCCATACGATGAGCCACTTGTTTTACCGTTGTCTCTCTTCCAAGAGAACCGTCTGGTTGTGGAACACCTGCTTTTCTAAAGTATTTCTGTGCTAAGATGTCCGTAGCAATTTGACTCCATTGCTTTGGAACCTCCACATTTGTCATCTCAAATACTTTTTCACCATTTGGATTTTTGATTACGCTATCTCTGTAGTCGTACTCAAATTGATCAAAAGGAGAAACATTCTCTTTTGTAAAGAGGCGTGAAAACTGCAAGCCTTTTTTTGTTTTTGGGTTAGTAGCCATATGATATTCTATTTATAGGGTATTCTCAGTATTCCCACTAGGTTTATCAAAAACCTTGATGGGTATACGAAAATATCCTTCTCCTTCCATATTTAGGCACTTGAAATATCAACAGCTGTGGATAAGGATTTGTAATTATATCAAACCCTATGCCACGGTTGAATTCTATGATTTATCCCCATAGGATGTTAGTTTCTGAAGAAAAAAAAACCTCCGGTATAGTATTTTTTTGTAATAAATAGAGAATGTTGCGTTTTGATATAATTAAAAACGATAATTTTGTGCCCTAAGAGAAAAATGACGCATAAAATATACGATACGATTAACACTGGAAAGCACAATGCTAATAAGGCATTCGCTGTTTTAATTGACCCTGACAAGTTGAATGATACAGCACTTATGCAGACTATTCAAATTGCGGTTAAGGCTAAAGTTGACTATTTTTTTGTTGGTGGAAGCTTAGTGGTAACAGATACCCTTGACACTATGGTTGCAACTATTAAGCAACACTGCAATATCCCGGTTATTTTATTTCCTGGATCTCCAGATCAAATTACCCCCAAGGCAGACGCCTTATTATACCTTTCTTTAATTTCAGGTAGGAATCCTGAGCTATTAATTGGTCAACATGTAATTAGTGCTCCATTTGTAAAGCAAAGTGGCTTGGAAATTATACCTGTTGGCTATATGTTAATTGACGGAGGAACCCCTACCACTGTTTCTTATATCTCTAATACCAACCCTATCCCATCTAATAAAAAAGATATTGCACTATGTACAGCCATGGCTGGCGAAATGCTAGGTTTGAAGTTAATATATATGGATGCAGGTAGCGGCGCGCAAAGACCTATTCCAGCAGATATGATTGAACAAGTATCAAAACATATTCAAATACCTTTAGTTGTAGGAGGTGGCATTACTACTGCAGCAAAGGCATTAGAAAACTGCAAGGCAGGAGCAGATATCATTGTTATGGGTAATGCGGTAGAAAAAGACCCCAATTTAATTGAAGAAATTGCTGCTGCAATTCATAGCCTAAATAAGTAATCCTTTTTATTAATTGCTTTATTAGAAGCTCATCATCTCTTTGAACTTAACCGTTTGACGACGACTGATCTCTATTTTCTCCCCTCCTTTTAATTCCACTAATAAGCCTCCATTAAAATAAGGTTCAATTTTTTCAATCCAATGCAGGTTAATAATGTGCTTGCGATTGGCTCTAAAAAAAACACGGTCGTCTAAACGATCCTCTAAAGCATTTAATGATTTTAAAATTAATGGCTTATGCCCATCAAAAAATACTTTGGCATAATTCCCCACACTCTCGAAAAGTCTAATTTCTGCTAATTTTACAAACCAACAACGTTCCCCGTCTTTCACAAAAACTTGGTCTGCTTCTGTTAATGGACCACGGCTAACGCCTAATAAACTTGCTTGTTCTAATTGTATTTCAGCCTGTAATTTTTGTATGGCGTCTGCTAAACGTTTTGGGTCTATCGGTTTCAATAAATAGTCCAATGCATTCACTTCAAATGCTTTTAATGCAAACTCGTCATAAGCAGTCGTGAAAATAACACGTGGCGCTTTTTCCAATTCTGCTAATAAATCAAACCCGGTTTTGCCTGGCATTTGAATATCTAAGAATATTAAATCAGGATGCGCAATGTCTATCTTTTCTATTCCTTCCTCTACATTACTTGCTTCGTCAATGATTTGAATATCGGGATGTAGTTCCAACAATTTTTTCAATTCATTTCTCGCTAATCTTTCGTCGTCAATGATAATTGCCTTAATCGCCATGGAATTTATTTTAATGTTTGATTGGTATTACTAATTTAGCAGTTACCTGATTTGGCTGGCATTGATATATTTCAAACAAAGCTTCCCCACGATATAAAATATTCAATCTTTCTCTTGTACTTTTTAATCCAAATCCGTCTTTATCTTTTTGCGCTAGTACGCCTGTATTTTGAACTGTCAAAATTTGTTTATCATTCTCAAACTTTGATATAATTTTAATAAGACAATCCCCAGGTTGCTTACCCAGTCCATGTTTTATAGCATTCTCAACCAATGTTTGTAGCATCATTGGAGGTATTGAATTTTCTAAACTGCGTTCTTCTATATCATATTCTACAATTAATCTATCTGCAAAACGAATGTATTCTAATGCTAAATAATCCTTCACAATGTCTAACTCTTTTGACAAGCTAGTTACTTCCACTTTATCTACTTGGATACTGCTTCTTAAAATATTACTCAACTCGGTAATGGCCTGTCTTGCTCTTTTTGGATCCTCGTCTACCAATGCACGAATACTATTTAATGCATTGAAAATAAAATGTGGGTTTATTTGAGATTTTATAGTTGTCAATTCTAGTTCCTTGATAAGGGTTTCTAGTTTTACTTTATTGATGGCTTCTGAATTGGTGAATTCAATATAGTGCCATAAAATATAAATAGATATCCAAACTAAAAGAATAGGTGTATCAATAACTAAACTTACTAAGAACCTTTTTTCAACAGGAAATTTTCTACCTGGATCATATAATTTCAAAAATTCAATCAAATAACTGGTCATGAAACTATAACATGTTGCTGCAAATATTAAAATCAAGAAAAACCTCCACCAATGATTTAATGGCATAGGAGGCATTAATGAAAACCGATTCATCGCCTTTCGAACTAAATGGGTAGTCAGAATTCCTAAAGTAATGGTCATTAATATTCTTGGATAAAAAATAGAACTCAATTGCTTCTCTAGCATTTTAGAAAAAAAGATAATTGTCAGTCCATAACTTAACCATCCAGCTATTTGACAGATCCAATAGATTGAAGCGTGCTTTTTCATGTACCCAAATTTACCCCATTTGTAGAGCAATTTGTTCTATAAATGGGATTAATGGTCAATTTCATGGCTATACGGTAATATGCTAATTAACGGTAAACTTTTGTCGAAAATTTATGTTATTAACTTACTTTTACAATACAATAGTTATTAATGCATTTTGAGGCCGGCCCATTATTAAAGACCATAAACAGTCCTGAAGATTTAAAAAAAGTCTCTAGGGAAAAATTACACCAGGTTTGTGACGAGTTACGTCAGTATATTATTGACGTAGTAAGCGTTCAAGGTGGCCACTTTGCGTCAAGTTTGGGCGTGGTTGAATTAAGCGTTGCCTTACACTATGTATACAATACTCCCTATGACCAATTGGTTTTTGATGTTGGACACCAAGCCTATGGACATAAAATTTTAACGGGAAGACGTGAGGATTTTATTACCAACCGAAAATATAAGGGCATGAGCGGCTTTCCAAAGCGCAGCGAAAGTGTTTATGATACTTTTGGAGTGGGGCACTCTTCTACCTCTATTTCTGCTGCATTGGGTATGTCTATGGCGGCTAAGTATAAAGGAGAGGACAGAAAATCTGTTGCCATTATTGGGGATGGATCTATGACTGCTGGTATGGCTTTTGAAGCAATGAACCATGCAGGGGTGGCAGATAGCGATGTGTTGATTATTTTGAATGACAATAACATGAGTATTGACCCAAATGTGGGTGCATTAAAAGAATACTTAACCGATATTAGTACTTCTCCTACGTACAATAAATTTAGAGACGAACTTTGGCAACTCATGGGCAAACTGCCTATTGGCAAGCATTTTACAAGAGAGATGGCTTCTAAAGTAGAAGCGGGTTTGAAGGGAGTAGTATCTAAGAGTAGTAATTTATTTGAAGCATTACAGTTAAGATATTTTGGTCCTATTGATGGTCATAATATCACCAAACTAGTTGATACCTTAAAGGATTTAAGAGAAATACCTGGACCTAAAATTTTACATATCATTACCGTTAAGGGTAAGGGTTACGAATTAGCTGAAAAAGATCAAACCAAATGGCATGCGCCAGGTTTATTCGACAAATTAACTGGGGAGATTATCAAGAAAAAAATTGAGACACCTCATCCACCAAAATATCAAGACGTTTTTGGACATAGCTTATTAGAGTTAGCCGAAGTGAACCCCAATATTATGGGCGTAACTCCTGCCATGCCAAGTGGATCTTCTTTGAAATTCATGATGGACGCTATGCCTAATCGTGCTTTTGACGTGGGTATTTGCGAGCAGCATGCAGTTACTTTAAGCGCTGGATTAGCTACACAGGGGATGAAGGTATTTTGTAATATCTACTCTTCCTTTATGCAAAGAGCGTACGACCAAGTGATACATGACGTGGCTTTGCAAAAATTACCTGTAGTATTTTGTTTAGACCGTGCTGGACTAGTAGGAGAAGACGGACCTACCCACCATGGTTGTTATGATATTGCATTTTTTAGATGTATCCCTAATATGATTATTGCAGCTCCTATGAATGAATCGGAGTTACGCAATATGATGTACACTGCTCAATTACCTGAAACCAACTTGCCTGTGGTGATTCGTTACCCAAGAGGGGAAGGCGTTCAAGTTGAATGGAGAAAGCCTTTTGAAAAAATGGAAATTGGGAAGGGTCGTAAATTAAAAGATGGAAAAGATGTTGCCATTTTAAGTTTTGGACATCCTGGAAATTTTGCACAAACTGCTATTAGAAATTTAAGAGCGGAAGGATTGGATCCTGCTCATTATGATATTCGATTTGTAAAACCAATTGACGAAGACTTGTTACATGAAGTGTTCCAGCGTTATGATAAAATAGTAACGGTAGAAGATGCTACGGTAGTGGGCGGTTTTGGTTCTGCTATTTTAGAATTCATGAACCAACATGGTTATAATAGCAAAATTAGCATGCTAGGTATTCCAGATGGCATAGTTGAGCATGGCAGTCTGAAAGAATTATATCATGAATGTCACTATGATGCAAGTGCTATCTCCGATGCCGTAAAAGCAATACTAGGACAGACTGTCCTTTCGGAAGTGCAATAATAATTATCCTAAAATTTTACTGGATTTTCTTAGTTCATACTAGGATCGAAGTCTCCTTCTGCACCCAATTTTTCTTCCCCTTCCTCCGCTGTATCTGTTATAGCAGGCGAGTCGTCCATGAAAGTATCTAAGTTCATTTTTGTCTCGTAAGAATCAAAAGTATCTATATGTCCTGGCTCTAAGTCTTCTTCTCTATTTTCATTCCATTCAATAATAAAATTATTGCGTCCCTCTCCTACTAACAACTTCATATATTTTTGTTGAGTCAATTCTAAGATTGACAAGAAGAAAAATAAGGCATGTACTTTGTCCTGACAGATATCAAATACTTTTTCAAAAGCAACTGTCTTTTCATCACCAACAATTTTCAATAAATATTCTCTACTGCCTTCCATTGTGTAATTATATCTTACAACAGTGTGTACTGGCTTAGTTTGTCTGTCTTGTAAACGCGTCATTACTTTTTCAAATGACTTCATCAATTTAAATAAAGTAACCGTTTGTAATTCTGTTCCCTCTGCAGCTTCTTCCCCTACCATCGACATTTCTTGCTGAATATTTCCACGCTTCACCATCAACATTCTCAAGTTCTCTAGGTCGGCCATTTCAACTGCAGCTTCCTTATAGCGTTTGTACTCTAATATTTTGTCAATCAATTCTTGTCTTGGGTCAATCTCATTTCCAGAAGCATCTATCTCCTTTCTTGGCAATAACAATTTTGCCTTAATGCGCATAAGTGTAGAAACGAATAAAATAAACTCACTACTCATTTCAATATTCAGCTTGTCCTGATTATGTATAAAGTCCAAAAAGTCCTTGATGATTTTTGTGATTTGAATATTGTATATATCCATTTCGTCTCTCTCAATGAAAAATAACAAAAGGTCAAAAGGACCCTCAAACTGGTCTACTTTTATGGAATAATTAGCGTGCTGACTCATAGCTACAAAGAAAAGCAAACCTCCCCAAATTATAGACTATTAGCCGATTTTTTATCCACTTTTAGGCAAAAAAGAGCATCTTCGCTAAAATTTTATAATGGCAAACAGCAAGTGGGTCAATTGGATCATTTTTATAGGTCTTTCCTTAGTCTGGGGCAGTTCTTTCATACTTATGAAGGAGGGTTTGACTGCTTTAAGCCCTTACCAGGTTGCTTCCTTGAGAATGCTTTCTGCCGGCCTGGTTCTTTTGCCATTTGCGTTTAAAGCAATTCGCCAAATTCCCAAAGGCAAAATGGGCATGGTAATTTTGTCTGGCATTATTGGCAATTTTATTCCCGCTTTCCTTTTTTGTATTGCAGAAACTAAAATTGATAGTTCTTTAGCTGGTATCTTAAATTCACTTACCCCTCTTTTTACTATTATCGTGGGCGTTGGCTTTTTTAAAGTGCAAACCAGCTTTATAAAAGTGCTTGGAATTATTATTGGATTTGTTGGACTGAGCCTGCTTTTCGCAGCAGGTAAAAATGTAAGTTTTGAAAACTTATCTTATACTTCCTTAATTCTTATTGCCACTTTCTTTTATGGAGTCAATGTAAACTTTGTTGGCAGGTATATGCAAAATATAAAAGCATTGCATATTACCTCTATCGCTTTTGTATTTTTAATTGTGCCTAGTATTTTAGTATTGATTTTTAATGGCTTTTTTAAATTAGACTTCACCAACCATCAAGTAATTCATGCTACCCTAGCTAGCGCAGTGCTGGGTATTGTAGGTACTTCTATTGCTACTGTGCTATTTTACCTACTAGTAAAAAGAGCTGGAATTATATTTGCTTCCCTTGTTACTTACGGCATTCCTTTTGTAGCAGTGGCTTGGGGCGTTTTATATGGAGAGTCTATTGCACCTGCACAGTTAGCTTGTATGGTTATTATTTTATTAGGTGTGTACATTGTGAATAGAGGGAATTTGAACTTCCTCCCATTTTTAAAGAAGAGGGACCAAGGTCATCATGGATAGAAGGATTGAAAAAAATATTAAAAAAAGCCGCTCAGAATTGAGCGGCTTTTTTTAATATTATGATACTATAGTATTTCTCTTTTGAATTTGAGCACTTATACTGTCATGATTTCTTTTTCCTTAGCTTCTAAATGTTTCTCCACTAATGCAATATGCTTGTCTGTTAATACTTGGATTTCATCTTCGGCACCTTTACAAATATCTTCACTAGCTCCGTCTTTTTGCAATTTCTTCACTTGCTCAATATGATCACGACGAATATTTCTAATAGCCACTTTGCTATGCTCCCCTTCTCCACTCGCTTTTTTAAATAATTCTTTACGACGCTCTTCGGTTAAAGGCGGCATGAATAAACGAATATTGATACCGTCATTTTGTGGTGTGATTCCAATATTTGCAGCCATAATTGCTCTTTCTATTAAAGCCAGCATATTTTTCTCCCATGGCTGTATACTTATAGTTCTTGTATCTAAAACCTGCACATTTGCAACCTGGCTAATTGCTGTTGGAGTACCATAATAATCAACATTAATTCCCTCTAGAATTGAAGGACTCGCTTTTCCAGCTCTTATCTTGGATATTTCAATTTCCAAATGATTTATGGCCTTTTTCATGCTGTTTTCAGCGTCTACAGTGATTTTCTTTAATTCTTCTGACATAGTTTGAATTATTTGAGTAGACAAAGCTACGCAAATCACAGAATTAACATATCTATTTTTAAGCTATTTATTAAATTTTTCGATGCTTTCTAGCCTACGAATTCTATCTTTGCGCATACAAGAACAAAACTATTATGGCAACAACAGATTTAAATAAAATTGCTTCTCAAGTTAGAAGAGATATTGTAAGAATGGTGCATGCGCAACAAAGCGGTCATCCAGGTGGCTCATTAGGTTGTGCCGACTTCTTAACTGCATTGTATTTTAAAATAATGAAGATTGACACCCATTTTAAAATGGACGGAAAAGGCGAAGACTTGTTCTTCCTGTCTAATGGACATATTTCTCCAGTATTCTACTCGGTTTTAGCAAGATCTGGCTATTTCGATATTAAAGAATTGGCCACTTTTAGAATGATTAATTCTCGCTTACAAGGACATCCTACAACACACGAACACCTTCCTGGTATTCGAATTGCTAGTGGTTCTTTAGGACAAGGTATGAGTGTTGCAATTGGTGCAGCGCTTGCTAAAAAATTCAATGGAGACGATCGTATTGTATACTCATTACATGGTGATGGCGAATTACAAGAAGGTCAAAACTGGGAAGCTATTATGTTTGCTGCTCATAACAAAGTAGATAATTATATAGCTACTGTAGACGTGAATGGTCAACAAATTGACGGACCATTAAGCAAGGTTTTAAACTTAGATAGTTTAGAAGATAAATTCAATGCCTTCCATTGGACCGTATTGCATATGGACGGTCATAATTTAGACGAAATAGTTGCTACATTAGAGAAAGCGAAATCATTGACTGGTCAAGGCAAGCCAATTGTTATCCTTATGAAAACAACCATGGGTAAAGGAGTTGATTTTATGGAAACTGGTCACGAGTGGCATGGTATTGCTCCAAACGACGATCAATTAGCTAAGGCACTAGGACAATTAGAAGAAACATTGGGAGATTTTTAATTCCTGAATAATACAACTTTCAAAAGCCACACTTCATTTACTATGCAGTGTGGCTTTTTTATTTTAAGGAATATTAAATTTTGTCAAATATTTTGGCTGCTGCTTTTTTAGAAGGAATCCAACCTGCTAAAATTGCAATGGTGCATACTAATGCAATAATTGCGATATAATCCTCTAGCATTGGCTTTACCGGATAATAGTCAATTACAAAGGAGCTTCCTCCTAGCTTTATAAAATGAAATTGGTATTGTAACCATATAAATAAACTTGCAAGTGCGCCTCCAATAAAAGCACCGATAAAAGCCATCATGGCCGACAGCAATAAAAATATTTTCTGAATGTCCCATGGCGTAGCGCCCATAGCATGTAACACGTGAATATCTTTTTGCTTTTCTAAAACCAACATGGTTAAAGCGCCTACTAAATTAAAGGATGCCACCATCATAATAAGCGCTAATATGCAAAATATTATCCACTTTTCTAATTGCATAATTTTATATAAGTCAACATTCTGTTGATATTTATTACGCACTACAAAACTATTTCCTAAAATAGCTTTTACATTTTCAATCACTTTATTTTCTTGATTCGGAAGTAATGACAATTCAATTGCAGCATACTCATTGGAATCTAGGTCGAATAAATATTGAGCGTACGCATAATTGGTAAAAACATATTGATCATCGAATTCTTGTTGTACCGAGAACGCGCCAGACTGAGCAGCAGGAAGGTTATTAAGTTGATTCAGTTGTGTAACCGACTTGCCCGATCTATTCACCGCATACAATTGCATAGTGTCCCCAAGCATGCTTTGGAATAGTCCTAATTTCTGTTCTACCCCAATACCCATAACCAATAATGGATTTTCAATGTCTCCAATAGCACATTGACCTCGCTTTAAATATTTTACAATATTATTTATACGACCATAGGAAGTGTCTACTCCCTTTACAAAAGCCACGGTTTGAAAATCTCCTTTAATAATTAAAGCACGATTCTCTACTACTTTACTAATTGCTTTTACTCCCTGAATTTGTTTTAAGGCATTATATTTTGCGTCTGTTAATTTGAAAAACTTCCCTTGCGCTGGTGTTACACGTACGTCCGCATAAAAATCGGCATACAAACCTTTTACTACTTCTGTAAATCCGTTGGATACACTCAGGATGGTAATTAGCGCAGCAGTCCCTATAGCAATTGCAAAGACGCTTACCCAAGCAATTATTTGAATTGCCTGAAAAGCATACTTGCCTCTAAAATAGCGCCATGCAAATAAAAAATGCAATTATAATGTTTTTAGGATCTCTTCCATTTTAAACACATAATCCAATGTGTCGTCTAAATAAAAATGTAAAACAGGAATACGTCTTAATTGTTGCTTCATCGCTTCTCCCAAATGCTTCTTAATATCCCAAGCCTGTGCTTCAATCTTCTTGAAACAATCTGCCTGGTCCTTCACTTGAAACAAACTCAAATAAATCCTAGCTTCCAATAAATCGGGGGTCACTTTAACCGAGGAAATGGATATCATACCCCCTTGTAAATGGTTTAACCCTAATTTTAAAAAAATATCGTTCAAGGTAGCTTGAATAGCACCTGCAACTTGTTTTTGTCTTTTACCTTCTTCCATATAATCAAAATCGTTGATTCGCTGTAAAATTAGTTACTTTGCTCATTATTCTAATGGAATAGTTTGAATATGAAGAAATTTATTCGCATTATCAGTTATATCAAAGAATACAAAGCCTATATGGGCTGGTATACACTGTTTATTACCCTGTCAATTGTATTTAGCTTGTTTTCTTTAAGCATGCTAATGCCATTTATGGACCTTATTTTTGGCAGCAACGCATTAAGTGGAGCTGTGAATGCTGCAACTGTCAATAATTCTGGCAGCTTAAAGGATATGGTTTATGGCTTTTTACAATCCAATATCGCAAAATATGGTAAAGTGTATGCTTTAGGTTGGATCTGCTTTGGAATTATTACTGCTGTATTATTAAAGAATCTATTCCTTTATTTGTCTTACTATTTTTTAGCACCTATACGTAACGCAGTTACTAGGAAATATTCCAAACTATTATATGACAAGATCTTAAAATTGCCAATTGGTTATTTTACAGAACAACGCAAGGGTGATATTTTAAGTAGGTCGTCTAATGATATTGCAGAATTAGAGAATTCTATTATTGGTGCATTAGAAGGTATGATTAAAGAGCCTTTAAATATTATTGGTATCCTTATTGTACTTTTTATAATTAGCGTAAAATTGACGCTATTTGTTTTTGTCTTATTACCACTTGCTGGTTTTGTGGTAGGACGTATTGGAAGAAGCTTAAAAAAACATACAAACAAAGCGCAGGTTAAATGGGGCGAAATAATGAGTCAAATGGAAGAGACTTTGTCTGGGCTAAGAATTATAAAAGCGTTCAATGCAGAAAATAGAGTTAAGGGTCAGTTCTTTGGACTAGTAGACGAAATTTTTGTGATCAAGAATAAAATTTTAAATAGACGCGATCTCGCTTCTCCAGTTTCAGAATCCTTAGGTGTTGTTATATTATGTGGCGTGCTGTGGTTTGGCGGAAGATTAGTTATAAGTGGAGAAATTTTATCTGGCAGTTCTTTTATTGGTTATGTAGCTTTATTCTCGCAAATAATAAATCCTTCAAAAGCCTTGTCCCAGGCCGTGTATAATGTAAATAGAGGAACGGCAACATTGGATAGATTGAATGAAATATTAGAAGCGCCAGTAACTGTAGAAGAAGCATTGCATCCTATTGAATTAAACGGTTTTCATGATACGATTCAATTTGAAAACGTTCAGTTTTTATATCAAGACACAAGCATACTACATAATATTAACCTAACAATTAAGAAAGGTCAGTCTATTGCATTAGTCGGCTCTTCTGGGGCTGGGAAAAGCACTTTGGCCGACTTAGTTCCAAGGTTTCATGACGTGAGTGCAGGTGCTTTATTAATAGACGGTAAGAATATAAAGGACTATAGTTTAAATAGCCTTAGACAACATATAAGTATTGTAACACAGGAGCCAATCTTATTTAATGACACCATAGCTGCAAATATTGCATTAGGCAAGCCAGAAGCTACAGAGGCTGAAATTATGGTAGCTGCAAAAATTGCCAACGCTTACGATTTCATTACCAAAAAAGAAAACGGATTTAATACAATTATAGGAGACCGTGGAAGCAAGTTAAGTGGTGGTGAACGTCAACGTTTAACTATTGCTCGTGCTGTGTTAAAAAACCCGCCAATATTAATTTTAGACGAAGCTACGTCTGCCCTGGACACAGAGAGTGAAAAGTTGGTACAAGACGCTATCAACAATATGATGCAAAATAGAACTTCCATTGTAATTGCACATCGCCTTTCCACTATTCGACACGCAGACGAAATTATTGTTTTACAAAAAGGCAATATTGTAGAGCGTGGAAATCATGATGAATTACTAGCACAAGGTGGCTACTATCGTAAATTGATTGAGATGCAAGAAGTAAAATAAATCTATTTTTTTAACAAAATACATTTCACAAAAAAGCCCAATCAAATTGATTGGGCTTTTTTTATATTCTTTGAACTTAGCTTATTGCTCGTTATGTGAATTTTTCACGTAACCTAATTTAGCTTCTAAGCTTAAAGTAGCGTGAGGAACTGCGCGTAAACGTGCTTTGTCTATTAAAAGACCTGTTACTCTACAAATACCATAAGTTTTATTTTCAATACGCATTAAAGCTTTCTCTAAATGGTCGATGAATGTGATTTGACGACTAGCCATTTGACCTAGTTGTTCTCTTTCCATGCTTACACTACCGTCTTCCATTGTCATGTAACGAGCATCATCATTATCTCCACCCATTTCATCTTTACGTGTGATAAGACCTTGCAAATACATTAACTCTTTCTTAGCTGAGTCTAATTTTTTTGAAATCAAATCCTTGAATTCAGCTAATTCTGTATCAGAATATTTAACTAAAGTTTCAGTTGATCTTTCTACTTCCTTTCTTTTTTCCATTGGTACATAACCTGGTTGGTAAGGAACACTACTCTTTGCATTAATCTTTGGAACTTTAACGTCCTTAATTGGCTCTGCAACTTTTCTTACTGGCTTTACAGGTGGAGTAGGAATTACTGGAACAGGTTTTGCTGGAGGTACATATTTTTCAACAGGCTTTACTGGAACAACCGGCTTTTTAAGCGGAGTTGGTGCAGGTTTAGCTGGAACTGCTTTCTTAACTGGAGCTGCTGCTTTTTTCACAGGTGCAACCACTTTAACTGGAGCTGCTGCTTTTTTAACAGGCGCAACCACTTTAATTGGAGCTGCTGCTTTTTTTACAGGTGCAACCACTTTAACTGGAGCAACTGCTTTTTTTACTGGAGCAACTACCTTTTTTGCAGGTGCTGCTTTTTTAACAGGTGCAACTACTTTTTTTGCTGGCGCTGCTTTTTTTACAGGTGCTGCTTTTTTAGCTGGTACTGCTTTTTTTACAGGTGCTGCTTTTTTAGCTGGCGCTGCTTTTTTTACAGGTGCCGCTTTTTTAGCTGGAGCTGCCTTTTTAACAGGTGCTGCTTTTTTAGGAGCTGGTTTTTTTGTAGCCATAGTTATCCTTTTTGTAAAACTGAAATCCTTAATTTTTGGTCATTTATTTCGACATCCACTCCTTCCTCTAGAGAAGGAACCCAGTCAATCTGCAATGCCAGTATTTCGCGGCAAATATAGTCGGAAAATTGGTTAATGGAGTCCTTCAAAATTGTGTTATCCACAATTCGGAGTAAAATCTTGTCTGTAAGCTCAAAATTGCGCTCTTTTCTTATGTTTTGGACCCTATTTACCAGTTCTCGAGCATTTCCCTCCTGCAATAAAGCTGGACTTAGGGTAATATCTAGGGCTACCGTAAGGGCATTTTTCACTGCAACGCTCCATCCTGGTATATCTTCTGCTATAATATCTACCTCGCTGATTAGTAAAGGAATAGTGGTTCCGTCGATATTTAAGTCAATAGTCCCGTCTTTTTCCAACTGGCTAATTTGAACTTGATTCAATTCAGCTATAATAGCGGAAGCTTGTTTCATTTTAGTTCCCAACTTAGCACCTAATAGTTTGAAATTAGGTTTCAATTTTTTACTAATTACACCCTCTGTTTCTGTTATATAATTTATTTCTTTAACATTAACTTCTGCAAGTATTAGTTCTTCCATTAATTCAATAGCTGACTTCATGGCAGGGTCTAAAACAGGTATTAATATTTTTTGCAACGGTTGACGAACTTTGATATTTACTTTTTTTCTGATAGATAAAACCAAAGAACAAATATCCTGCGCCATTTGCATTCTTGTTTCCAATGCTAAATCCATTTTAGTGGCATCCGCTTTTGGAAAATCAACATGGTGAATAGACGTTGCATTATGTCTTTTTGTGATACCATTTAAGTTTCTAAAAACTTGATCACAGAAGAATGGAGCTATTGGCGCCATTAATCGAGTGATTGTTTCTAAACACTCATACAATGTTTGGTAAGCCGCAATTTTATCTTCCGTATACGTTCCTTTCCAGAATCGTCTTCTACATAAACGTACATACCAGTTACTTAAATGTTCGTCAACAAATGTCTCAATAGCACGTCCAGCAATGGTTGGCTCGTAGTCGTCCATTGCAGTCGTAACTGTTTGTATTAAACTATTTAAAGAAGAAATAATCCAACGATCAATTTCTGGTCTTGCTGCAACAGGAATATAATCTTGTTCAAAATGGAAATTGTCTACGTTGGCGTACAACACAAAGAACTGATACGTATTATATAAAGTGCCGAAGAATTTTCTTTGTACTTCTTGAATTCCTGATAAATCAAATTTCAAATTATCCCAAGGAGATGCATTGGTAACCAAATACCATCTTGTAGCGTCTGCTCCATAGGTATCTAAGGTTTCAAAAGGATTTACAACGTTTCCTAAACGCTTACTCATTTTGTTGCCGTTCTTGTCTAGCACCAAGCCATTACTCATTACATTTTTATAGGCAACACTATCAAATAGCATCACTGCAAGTGTATGTAAAGTATAGAACCATCCACGTGTTTGGTCTACTCCTTCGCAAATAAAGTCGGCAGGAAATGCTTCGCCCTTGTCCACTAAGTCTTTATTTTCAAATGGATAATGCCATTGTGCATAGGGCATTGCACCAGAATCAAACCAAACGTCTACTAAGTCTGACACACGTTTCATAGGTTGCCCAGTAGCGCTTAATAATTCTATTTGATCTACATATGGCTTATGCAAATCGACGTCTAATTTACCGTCAACAATTTGCAATGTAACTTCCTTATTAAATCCTTTTTCCTTTGCAGCTAAGAAACCTGCAGTTAATTCTTCTATAGAACCAATACAAATTTCTTCTGTACCATCTTCTGTTCTCCAAATTGGCAATGGCGTTCCCCAATACCTACTACGAGAGAGATTCCAGTCAACCATATTCTCTAACCAATTTCCAAAACGACCTTCCCCTGTGCTTTTCGGCTTCCAGTTAATGGTTTTATTTAATTCCACCATTCGCTCTTTTACTGCTGTAGTTTTAATAAACCAAGCGTCTAATGGATAGTATAAAATTGGTTTGTCTGTTCTCCAACAATGCGGATAATTATGTTCATATTTTTCCACCTTGAACGCCCTGTTTTCTTTTTTCAATTTTACAGAGATGTCAACGTTTACGTCTTGGAAATCTTTTTCATCTTTATAGTTCTTAACATACCTGCCAGAAAATTCTCCCACACCATCAATGAATTTTCCTTCACGATCCACCAATGTTATTATTCCAAGATTATTTTTTTGTCCAACCTTATAGTCATCTGCTCCAAATGCTGGAGAAGTATGTACAATACCTGTTCCGTCTTCTGTGGTAACAAAATCACCCAAAATTATTTTAAAAGGATCTCCTTCAAATGTAGCTGGGTCATTCGCTTCGAATGGCATTAACTGCTCGTAACGTAATCCATTTAATTTACTTCCTTTGAACTCGGCAAGAATTTTCCAAGGCAATATTTTATCACCTTCTGCAAATGAATCTAGCGCTAGTCCTTCTTCTTTAAAATATTTTCCTATCAATGCTTTCGCAAGAATTACATTTACTGGAATAGCCGTATATGGATTATAAGTAGCTACTAATGCATAGTCTATATTGGGTCCAACTGTTAATCCTAAATTAGAAGGCAATGTCCATGGCGTAGTCGTCCAGGCCATGTAGAAAACTTCTTTCGTTTTGGTATTCGCTGCTGCTGCGTCAAATATAAATTGACTCTCTGCAGACGCCAATGCTTTAAACATAGCCACTACAGAAGTGTCTTTTACGTCCTTATAAGTTCCTGGTTGATTTAATTCATGCGAACTTAATCCTGTACCTGCTGCTGGCGAATAAGGCTGTATACTTACACTCTGATACAAATAACCTTTCTTATATAGCGTACTTAAAATCCACCAAAGTGTTTCTATGTATTTATTTTCAAATGTGATGTATGGATTATTTAAATCCACCCAGTATCCCATTTTATTGGTGATATCATCCCATTCTTTCTTATAGCGTAATACCGCTTCTCTACATTTCTGATTATATTCTTCTACAGAAATTTTCTTTCCAATGTCTTCTTTTGTAATTCCTAATTCTTTCTCAACACCTAATTCCACAGGTAAGCCATGCGTATCCCAGCCACCTTTTCTTTTAACTTGGAAACCTTGCATGGTTTTGTAACGGCAAGTCATGTCTTTTAAAGTTCTAGAAATTACATGGTGAATGCCTGGCATTCCATTTGCACTTGGCGGCCCTTCGTAAAAAACAAAAGGGGTTTTGCCTTCACGCAAAACAACTGATTGCTCAAATGCTTGCTCTTTTTTCCAAGCTGCTAATATTTCTGCCTCAATGGTAGGCAAATGTAGTCCGTTAAATTCTGGGTATTGATTGCTCATAAAACGCTTATCCTAGCTGATTTTTAGGGCAGGAAGGTACGATTTTTTACCCTTTTAAGCTTGTTCTGCGGTTATTTCCTCCTTGAAAAAGCGATTCTGAAACACAAATAGGGTAATTACCCCTGTACTTATGGCCATATCGGCAAAATTGAACACCGGTCTGAAAAATTCAAACTCCTCTCCACCCCAAATTGGGAACCAGGTTGGGAAATGAGCGTCCCTGATAATGGGGAAATAAAACATGTCTACCACCCTGCCATGTAAGAAAGGGGCATAGCCACCTCCCATAGGGAACATTCTAGCCACCATTGTGGTATAAGGAACACTGGTTTCAAATATTAAACCATAAAACATACTGTCTATTAAATTACCCACCGCACCTGCATAGATTAATGCTACACAAATTATAAATCCATTATGATACTTTTTTTCTATAAAACCTTTGATTAAAAAAGTACCCCAAATAACTGCAACTAGTCTAAATAAAGTCAATGCAATTTTTCCTAAACCACCGCCAAACTTCAATCCCCAGGCCATTCCCTCGTTCTCTACAAAATGCAATCTTGCCCAAGATCCTACAATAGCATGCTCTTCTCCAATAAAATAATTAAGCTTTATATAAAACTTAATCGCTTGATCAATAAATAAAATTAGCAGTATAAATAAAGTTACTTTTTTGCCGTTCATGTTTGGTTCTAATTATAAATGGAGCACAAAGATAAGCTAGTCTTCTATATAGATACGCTTTACCCTTTGCCCAATAGATGTTAAAATTTCGTAAGGAATGGTTTCTGCCCAACTAGCTACCTGTCCAATTGCTAAATGTGGGCCAAAAACCTCCACTGTGTCACCCACATGCACATTAGCAATACCTGTAATATCAATCATAGTCATATCCATGCAAATATCCCCAACTATGGGCGCTAGTTGTCCACCCACCCACATGCTGCCTTTTCCCTTTCCTAATTTTCTGGAATAGCCGTCGGCATATCCAAGTCTCACTGTAGCAATAATTGTTTTTTTGTCCAATAAGCCTGCTCGATTGTAGCCAACGGTTTGGTCGGGTTCCAATATGCGTATTTGAGCTATCGTAGTTTTTAGTTTCACAACATTTTCAAAATTCAATGCTCCAGTATTTACCCCATACATTCCAATACCTAGTCTAACCATATCCAAATGATATTTTTGATCCATTAAAATAGCATCCGAATTTGCAATATGTTTAATAGCAGTATAGCCAATAGCAGCTTCAATTTGAGCTGAAGCAACTGTAAATTTATCGAGCTGCTCTGTTGTGAAATTTTCAAATGCAGCTTGTCCACTAGCACTTAAATGACTAAAAATGGATTGGACTTTTAATACCGTATTCAATTTTAATTTTTCTGCCAATGCAGCTACTTCGTTCCTATCAAAACCTAAACGATTCATTCCAGTATTCAATTTGATATGAATAGGGAAATTTGGAATGCCTTGTCTTTGTATAAATAGGGTGAACTGCTCCAGTAGTTCAAAAGAAAATATTTCTGGCTCCAAATGGTATTGCACCAATGTATCAAAAGCAGCTTCGTCTACATTCATCACCATTATGGGTGTATGTATTCCAGCTTTTCTCAACTCTACTCCTTCGTCAGCATAAGCTACTGCTAAATAATTAACATGGTGAAACTGCAAGGCACGAGCCACTTCCACACTTCCACTACCGTAGCCAAATGCTTTTACTATAGCCATTACCTGAACAGATGGGCCCACTTTAGCTTTGATTTTCTTATAATTATTTACCAAGGCTGTAAGGTTAACTTCCACTACTGTTTGATGAACATGTGCCTGTAATAATGCGTTCACTCTTTCCAATTCAAATACCCTAGCTCCTTTTAACATTATGAATTCGTCTTTAAAACTACTGGTGTCTACTTGTCTAATAAAAGTAGCAGTGTCATTATAGGAGCTTATTTTTATTCCTGTGCTATTTATAAGTTTATTATTCGCAATTGTCTTTTGAAATATTGGACCAATAGTAATTAGTTTTTTGATTGGCCAGCCCATTAATTGCTGCAATAATGCATCATAGTCAATGATGGCGTTTTGACCCTGCACAAAATCAGATAGGATTAATGTTATTGGAAGTAAACCAGCTTGTTGCTTTGCATACTCCAGTCCTAATTGCAATGCAATGATATCATTACTATAACTGTCGTTTAAGATATAACAATTATTAATGCCCTTTTTGATTTGCATGCGCATATCCAGATGCATCAAGCTACTCACCCCTTCCTTAATTTTTTGTTGACTTAGCCCTAAACATAATGCAGCCAACCAACAGCTACATACATTTTCAATTGAAATATTGTCTGTAAAAGGTGCTATTAACTCGATAGCCGAATTTTGATAAATAGCTTTTAGCGTTGTTTGATTTTTCTCAATATTGGAAGACTGAATATATAATGTTGCCTTTTCAGTGTCTCCCCATGTCAAAATAGCTTGGCCTGTATTTGGCGTTTTATTTTTTAATAATTCATATGGCCCCAATAAAATACTTGCAGTTTTAGCTAATTGAAGCTTTTCTGCTAATTTCTCTTCAAGGCTACTGAATCCGTCCTGATGTGCCGTTCCTATACTTGTAATCATTGCAATTGTAGGCTGAATAATAGCAGCTAATTTTTGCATTTCTCCCTTTTGTGAAATGCCTGCTTCAAATATAGCCAAGTCATGTTGCGTTCCCATTCCCCAAACACTTAATGGAACACCAATTTGAGAATTGTAACTCCTAGGGCTTCTGGCAATGGTGAATTGGTTATTTAGTATTTCAAATAACCACTCTTTTACTATGGTCTTGCCATTACTTCCTGTAATACCAATTACCGGGTAAGTAAATTTTTCTCTATGCTGCTTTGCAATTGCTTGCAATGCATTCAATACATTTTCAACTACAATGAAATTGACATTTTCAAATGCCTTAGTATTAAAATCCTGATCTACTACAAAATTGAACACCCCTCTTTCTACTAGTTCTTTAATATACATATGCCCGTCATTCTGCGTTGTTTTCAAGGCAAAATAAAGCGACTGCGCTGGATACAATAAACGTCTACTATCTGTCAATATAAAAGCAATAGCTGCTTCTCTTTGAATGATAGTTTTTGCTGCGATACCTTCTGCAATATGTTTAATAGTGTCGGCCAATGGATTATTTTATAAAGTAGGGTCTTTTATATCCTTTGGTAATTTTTGCTTGTTGGTGAAAATAGAATATAAAATGGAACCAGTTATGCAAAAGACAATTACTAATAATGACAATATTACTTGCGAATTTTTGTCCATCACCATATTAATATAATGCTCTCCCAGCATTTTAACTCCAATGAATATTAATACAATCGCAATACCCTGTTGCAAATGCTCGAATTCATTTACAGCACCTCTTAATAAAAAGAATAAAGACCTTAATCCTAAAATGGCAAAAATATTAGAAGTATAAATTACTAAACTACTTGTTGAAATACCCATTACTGCAGGGATAGAGTCCAAAGCAAATACGATATCTATTGCAGCTAATAAAATCACAACTACAAATAAACTTGTATACAAAGGCTTACCTCCTTGTCTAATTACGAATTTGCCGTCTCCGTCTGTATTGCTAATAGGTAAGAATTTTTTTAAGAATTTGTAAACGGGTGTGTCATGCGGATCGAAATGATCCTCACTATTGGCAGTATACATTTTAACTCCAGTATACAATAAGAAAACACCAAAAATATATAGTACCCATGCAAATTTAGCAACCAATGCCACTCCAACTGTAATAAACAATATTCTAAATACAATAGCTGCTAATATTCCTATTAATAATACTCTTGAAGTATGTTGTTCTTTTACCTTGAAAGCATCAAAAATTAAAATAAACACAAAAATATTGTCAATGCTTAAACTCCATTCCATTAAATACCCACTCAAATATTCAAGTGCTAATTTTTGTCCTTCTTCTACCCACATAAAAGCAAAAAAACCTAAAGCCAATAAGACCCACAAAAAAGTTTGTCTCAATGCTTGGCGAATGGTAATAGTCGTATTTTTTTTACTTAAAAATCCAAGGTCTAATATTAAAGCAGTTGCAATTACTACTCCAAAAACGGTATAAACTATATGGTCTGTTGTCATATGTTAAAGATAAGAATTGATTGGCTATGCTGCAAATTGACGTTTTCTTGCACTATCCCACGCAAAGTATCCAATTATTAGGCAAAGCAACGGACCTAGCATTAAAATTAGCTGCCAAAATAGTCTGTATTCCTCTATTTTGTCTTTATTCAATTGGCGAAGTATAAGTGTCTTATTTCTACTTTCTAGTAAATCAATAGGCTCGTTTAAATAAGAGATGCAATTAGAAAAAAACACATTATTAGCAAACTGATAATCTTCAAATGGAATCATGCCCATAGGTAAAGGCCCTTTTGTTTTGTCTACACTATTCGTAAATACGTCTGCATCTGATACTATTATTTGCTTTCCAACTTTTACACCCTCCCCGAGAAATGACTTGCCGGTATACTTAACTATAGAATCATTTAGGGCGGCTGTCATTTTATTTTTAAACATGGAATGAAATTTCCCTTCTAATAAAACACTAACTGCAATTTGATGTTGAGTAAAAGACCTTAATGCACCTTCTTCCTTTCCGCTGTTTAAGGAGATTAAATTGGGACTTGATAATACCCTACTATTGGTGTCTGTTGTTAATAATATTGTTTTTTGAATCCCAGGAACTCTAATGGTATCAATACTTGAAGGGAATTGGGCTAATACACGATCCATATTTTTAACAATCCCATGTTCATTATTTCCATATAAAAATGGATAATAAGGCCATGGCACTCTTTGAATCATTGGACTGCCGTCTGCCCCTTTGCCTACTACTACCGGTAATTTTGCACAATTTAAATCTTGAACTAAATTATTATTAACACGAACTCCATATTTAAAAAACAAGTCGTCTAAATTTAAACCTCTGTCATAAGCAATATAAGAACCCGCTGTTTTTTGCAAACTATCATACTCGGCGTGTAATTTGTCTACGGCCCAAATGATATTTCCTCCAGACATAATATACTGGTCAATTTTCAATTTATCTAAGTCTGTAAACGGTATTGTAGGCTTAACAATTAGCAATGTTTTAATGCTTTCTGCGGTTGGAAACCCTTTCTTTAAATCATACACTGCAACACGGTATTGATGTCTTATGGACTGTCCTATGTCATTAACAGATAAGTCTACGGGTTCCCCATTACCAATAAGGTATCCAATTGCAGGTATCGTAGTTCTACTTAATAAATAAATTGCTTGTGTGATTTTAAATTCTAAGAGTGCCTCCGCCGCATTCGCAGTGGCTTCCAAGTCCTCTTCTGGAATATCTTTTACAATATTATATGGTTTATAATATTTTTTACTGCTTCTTAGGTCAATGGCAATTGGGTTTTGCCCTTGCAGTTCCACTAAAATACCTGGTATCAATAACTGGTCTATCCTTTGATCTTGTTTAGATGCTGCCGACTGCACTCTTTCAATTGGCAAACCCTGTTGAGTAAGGCTATCATAAAACTGATACAATGCACTATCCTTGTATATTTGATTAGGCACTTCTTGTACCCAACTAATTTGGCCTGGATTGTTTTGAATTATTTTTTCCAAAATGGCCTTTGTAGCTATTTCCATTTTTTTATACCTGGCTGGCAAATCTCCACCTAGGTATAAATGCAACTTAATGGGCTGTTGCACCTGCTCAATAATACGCTTTGTAGAATTACTCAATGTATATCGTTGGTCTTTTGTTAGATCCAATTGCCATGAAGTCCAACTACTTGCAAAGTTCAATACTAGTATGGTTATTAAGCCAATAATTGAAACAGATTTGCCTTTGATGTTTTCAATACATCCAAGACCAAATAAAACGATCACAGAAATAAAGTAAATACTGTCTTTTATAGTCACTACGCCCTTGCTAACATTTTCATAGTGAAATGAAAGTCCAAGTTGCTTAATATAATAATCATATCCATTCGCAAATACCTGCCATGCACTTATCCAATCAAACCCTTTGAATAAAAAAATTGATATAACTATGGAAAGCAATAATGCTACTATTGCATGTTTTGTAATGCTACTTGTAAATATTCCAATAGCAGTATATACTGCTGCTAATAAAAACAACCCAATATAAGCTCCAATAGTTGCGCCCCAGTCTATGCCTCCAGTCGCGCTAAGCTGATCCAGCGCAATTGCATATAATAAAGTAGGCGCTATGGCAATGGTTACTATTAAAAATGCGCCAAAAAACTTACCTAGTAATAATTGATAGGAGCTGATGGGCAATGTTTTTAATAACTCATAAGTGCCTTGTTTCTGCTCGTCTGCAAAACTACGCATTGTGATTGCGGGGACCAATAGTAATAAAAACCAAGGTGCAAAATCAAAATACACTTGTAAAGACGCATAGCCAAAATCAAAAACATTATAACTAGGTAATACAAATAGAAATAACCCATTTACTATTAAGTAAAAACTTATAATCAAATAGCCTACTAAGCTACCAAAATAATGCGTCCATTCTTTTTTGCATATTGCCCACATGCTTCAAAGCTACAAAAAAAATTGCCCCAGTATAAACTGAGGCAATTTAATATAAATAGTTAGTGCTAAAAATAGCGTAGAATAAAACTGCTATAAAGCTACACAGCAAAGCTTTCTCCACATCCACAGCTTCTACTCGCATTTGGATTGTTAAAATAAAAGCCCTTGCCATTTAATCCATCAGAAAACTCTAATTCGGTATTCACTAAGTATAAGAAGCTTTTAAGGTCGGTCACTATCTTAACCCCATTGTCTTCAAATACCTGGTCCATTGGTTTAACCTCATTATCGAAGTCCAGTTTATAACTTAACCCAGAACAGCCACCGCCAACCACACCCACACGTAAAAAATATTCTGGCTTGTCTACAATTTCAGCGTCTTTCATTAATTGCAATACTTTGGCCTTAGCTTTTTCGCTTACATATATGGTATTTTCTGCTGCTACTGTACTCATAAAAAACTAAAATTAATGAACTCCTTTCTCTTCAAAAACTAATTCCGCTAACCCATTTTTTACACGGTAGTCATTAATAGCAGACTTAATTGCGTCTTCTGCTAAAACTGAACAGTGAATTTTTACTGGAGGTAAATTTAATTCCTCCACTAAATCCATATTGTCAATTTTCACCGCTTCGTCAACTGATTTTCCTTTTAACCACTCGGTAGCTAATGAAGAAGATGCAATTGCAGAACCACATCCGAATGTTTTAAACTTAGCGTCAGTGATGATACCTGTTGCTTCGTCCACTTGAATTTGTAAACGCATAACGTCTCCGCATTCTGGAGCACCTACTAAACCAGTTCCAACGCTTTTTGATGCTTTATCTAAAGTTCCTACGTTTTTAGGATTAGAATAATGATCAATTACTTTATCTGAATATGCCATGATTTTATTTTTTAGTTGTTTTGATAAAAATAGTACGAAACCTGAAAAGTATTAGTGATGTGCCCATTGAATTGCATCAATGTCCACTCCTTCTTTAAACATTTCCCAAAGTGGGCTCATTTCTCTCAATTTCAAAACAGTATCTGTTACTGCCTTAATTGTGAAATCAATTTGCTCCTCGGTAGTATAACGGCCTAATCCAAATCTTAATGAACTATGTGCTAAATCGTCCCCTAATCCTAATGCTTTTAAAACATAGCTAGGCTCCAAAGAAGCAGACGTACAAGCCGATCCAGAAGACAATGCGATGTCTTTATTGAAGCCCATCATCAAGCCTTCTCCCTCTACATATTTGAAAGAGATATTACTTACATGTGGTAAACGGTGTGCAGGATTTCCATTAACATAAGACTCGTCTATTTGCTTTAAAGCATTTTCTAACTTGTCTCTTAATTTAGAAATTCTTGCTGTGTCCGCTTCCATATCTGTTCTAGCAATTTCTGCTGCTTTACCAAATCCTACAATACCTGGAACATTTAATGTACCACTACGCATTCCTCTTTCGTGGCCACCGCCGTCCATTTGTGCAGTTACTTTTACACGTGGATTTTTACGACGAACATATAATGCACCAACCCCTTTAGGTCCATACATTTTATGCGCTGTAAAAGCCATGATATCAATTCCGTCTGCAATTACGTCAACAGGTATTTTTCCTACTGCTTGTACCCCGTCTGTAAAAAATAATGCACCGTGCTTTTTAGCAATTGCTGCAATTTCTTTTACCGGTTGTACAACACCAATTTCATTATTCGCATACATGATAGCAACTAAAATAGTAGTTGGTCTCATTGCAGCTTCTAATTCTTTTAAATCGACTAATCCGTCAGGTTGAACTTCTAAATAAGTTACTTCCGCACCTGCTTTTTCTAAATGCTTACAAGTATCTAAAACAGCTTTATGCTCTGTAGTACAAGTAATGATATGATTACCCTTGCTTGCATACATTTCATATACACCCTTAATAGCCAAGTTGTCTCCTTCTGTAGCACCTGAAGTAAAGATGATTTCCTTAGGGTCAGCGCCAATTAGTTTAGCAACTTGCTCACGAGCATAGTCAACAGCTTCTTCAGCATGCCATCCAAAAGAGTGGTTTCTGCTAGCCGCGTTTCCGAAATTTTCGGTAAAATAAGGTATCATCGCTTCTAACACTCTTGGGTCCATTGGAGTAGTTGCGTTATGATCAAGATAAATAGGTAATTTTAACATGTCCGATTTTAATTTTTTCTGAGAATACAAAAGTAAAGCTTCAACTTTGATTATCAGGATTTCGTTAGCTTTGGAATGCATTTTTTTCCCAATTCGTAAAACATACAAAAATGGCCTATAACGTAGATCACATAGGGATTGCGGTAACTAATTTAGAAGTAAGTATTCCCTTATTCGAAAGGCTCCTGGGTAGCCCCTGCTACAAAACCGAGTCCGTTGAGTCTGAAAACGTTAACACTGCTTTTTTTATGAAGGAAGGCGCTAAAGTGGAATTGCTAGAAACTGTTGACCCAAATGGCGTAATTGCTAAGTTTATAGCTAAAAAAGGGGAAGGAATGCATCATATTGCCTTTGAAGTTCCCAATATTGAGGAGGAAATGGAAAGGCTGAAGCAAGAAGGCTTTACCCTTTTGAATGAAATCCCTAAAAAGGGGGCCGACAATAAATTAGTTTGTTTTGTACACCCCAAAGATGCAAATGGAGTGCTTATTGAATTATGTCAAACTATTAAGTAAAGGATGCCGGAACTTAGGGTGCATCAAATACCCAAAGTTTCAATGGCTTTTTGAGCTGCTAACTGACTAGCGTCTTTTTTTGTATACCCTTTTTGACTTGCTACTATTTCACTATCAATAACAATATTAATGGTAAACAATCTGCGTCGTCCTTCTAGTTGTTCCCCTGCTAATACAAAGTCAATTTGCTTACCTTGTTTTAATGCCCAGCCAATAATTTTATTCTTAATATTAATATCAATTTGCTCTAATTCATCCATGAACAAATAGGGCTGTATCATTTTTTCAACAATCCACTTTTTAGTAAACTCGTATTGCTTGTCTAAGTAAATAGCACCCACCAAAGCCTCTAATGTATTTCCAAAAATTTGACTGGTTTTTAAACCACCGTCCATTTTATTGAATCTGGTCATTTTGCGAAAACCCATTTGAATTGCAATGTGATTTAACTGTTGTCGGTTCACCATTTTGCTGCGCATTTCAGTTAAAAAACCCTCTCCTTTATATGGATACTTTTTAAATAAATAATCTGCAACAACGGCACCAATAATAGCATCGCCTAAAAATTCTAGTCGCTCATTATTCTCAGTTGGATTGTCTTTTACGGACCTATGATTCAATGCTGTCTTGAATAATAGCAAATTGCCAGTATTATACCCAATTAACATGGATATGTTTTTTTCAAATTCCGACTTCTTAAAACGGGATAATAATGGTTGTAAGAATTTCACTAAAATTAGTCCTTGTATTTTTTTACTATCACACAAGCATTGTGTCCGCCAAATCCGAAAGTATTACTTAAGGCTGCATTCACTGTTCTTTTTTGTGCTTTGTTAAATGTAAAATTCAAACGATTGTCTAATTCAGGGTCGTCTGTAAAGTGATTAATAGTTGGAGGAACAATATCATGAATCACTGCTTGCACGCAGGCAATTGCTTCAATTACACCAGCTGCTCCCAAGCAATGACCAGTCATTGACTTAGTTGAACTGATATTCATATGGTATGCATGTTCACCAAACACTTGCGTGATTGCTTTTGCTTCAGCAATATCACCTAATGGTGTTGAAGTTCCGTGTGTATTGATATAATCAATTTCATTAGCTTGCATTCCTGCATCTCTTAAAGCTGCATTCATTACATTAATAGCTCCTAATCCTTCTGGATGTGGCGCTGTTAAATGATAAGCGTCTGCTGTAGCACCACCACCCACTACTTCACAATATATTTTAGCACCGCGTCTTTTTGCGTGCTCTAATTCTTCTAATACTAATACCCCACTTGCTTCTCCCATAATAAAACCATCACGGTCTTTGTCATATGGACGACTCGCCGTTTTTGGATCATCGTTTCTTTCGCTCATTGCTTTCATGGCATTGAATCCACCCATACCTGCAACGCCAATAACGGACTCAGAACCACCAGTAATAATAATGTCAGCCTTGCCAAGTTTCAAATTATCCATTGCAGAAATAATTGCATTTGTACTTGAAGCACAAGCGCTCACTACTGCATAATTGGGTCCTCTAAAGCCATGCTTCATAGATATCTGACCTGCAGCAATATCTAAAATCATTTTAGGAATGAAGAAAGGATTAAAACGAGGTGTTCCGTCTCCATTTACAAAATTGGTTACTTCTTCAGTGAAGGTGGTTAAACCACCAATACCACTAGCAAAAATAACTCCTACACGATCATGGTCAACGTTATCCTTTGTGATGCCAGCATCTAATACCGCCTGGTCACTCGCTACTAAAGCAATTTGAGCAAAGCGATCTAATTTTCTAGCTTCCTTGCGGTCCATAAAATCAGTTGCTTCAAAGCCCTTTATCTCACATGCAAATTTGGTCTTAAACTTAGACGCATCAAATTGCGTAATCATGTCTGCACCAGAAACCCCATTAACTAAATTATCCCAGTATTCAGCCAGGTTATTTCCCAATGGGTTCAAAGTACCAATACCCGTAACTACAATGCGTCTAGATTGCATGATTTTGTTTTTAAAATTAAGAATCCGCCTTTAAAGCAAAGGCTCAAAAAGGCGGATTAAGAATATTCCTTGGTTAAACTGGAAACTTATTTCGCGTGTTCCTCGATATAAGCTACAGCTTGACCAACGGTAGTAATAGTTTCTGCTTGTTCGTCTGGAATAGAAATGTTGAATTCTTTTTCGAACTCCATGATTAACTCAACAGTGTCTAATGAATCTGCTCCCAAATCATTTGTAAATGATGCTTCGTTTGTAACTTCTGCTTCATCAACGCCTAATTTGTCAACGATGATTTTCTTAACTCTTGATGCGATGTCTGACATTGTAAATAGTTTTTGTTTACGCGGCAAAAATATACTTTTTGTTAAAATACACATACTTTATTTGCCTTTTTGTTTGCACATTATTGTGTACAATTTATTTTAAGGGTAAAAAGAGGGCTTTTTGGCTGTTTTTGAGGCAGATACTAACATTTAGCAGTATCAAAAATGCTAAATAATTTCTATTTCCCTTTCAAATAACCTCTTATTTCATGCTGTATTTCCATGCTTATATTTTCTTTAGGGATAATAAAGAAGGTTTTGGGACCAAAATAAAAATGAAAAAAATAGGGACTTTCAAAATAATGACTCAGTTCTGACCATTCCCAAGCAGCGTCTCCTTTTGTAGAATATAAGGTAGCGCCCTGTTCTGTAACTCCAAATGACCAATCATATTTAAATAATTCAGTTTTACGGTAAAACCAGATGGGTAAAATATACCAAAACAATGCCATCAACAAAATCCATAAAACGGAACCTAATAAGAATAATTCGGGTCTAATTTTTTTATACAACAATAATATAGCGGTAGCAATGGCGTATACATTAACTATTATCATCAAAGCCTTGATCTCGGACTGTTTAATAAAATGATACCTCAATGCTTGCAGCACTTGTGATTTTTTATATTGAATCGCTATTGACATAAAACGGTTTAAATTGACTTGGTGAAGCGAAGATACAGAGCGCAAACGTTTACATTGATAAATACTTAGAACAAATTCAAAATTCTAACTGTTAATTAAAAGGACAAAATAACAAAATGACTATATTTAAGCAACGCATTGTTTAACTTAATTCCTGCCAATTATGTCATTTAAGCCTACCCTAAAGTTTTCGCAAATAATCAACATGAATGTTGGTTTTTTAGGAATTCAATATAGTTTTGGATTGCAACAATCTGCGGTGAACCCTATTTACGACATGCTAGGTGCTAGCCCCGATCAAATTCCATTACTAAATTTAGCAGGCCCAATGACTGGATTGTTAATTCAGCCAATAATAGGTGCCATGAGTGACAAAACTTGGTCTCCAAGCTTAGGGAGAAGAAAACCTTATTTTATGATTGGTGCTATCTTATGTAGCATCTGTTTGTTCTTATATCCTTTTAGTAGTGCACTATGGATGGCTGTTGGTTTACTATGGATTTTGGACGCCGCTAATAATACGGCCATGGAACCCTATCGCGCTTTTATAGCAGACAAGCTTCCTGCCAAACAACATGCTGCTGGTTTTTTAACCCAAAGTTTTTTTACAGGACTAGGTATTACATTGGCTAATATTTCTTTATTTGTATTTCAGAAAAAAATTCCAGGACATTATGGAAGCCTGCCTTATTGGGTATATGCAAGTTTCTTTTTAGGAAGCGTTTGTTCTATAGCTACGGTAAGTTGGTCTGTTTTTAAAACTCCAGAAATTCCACCTACTCCCGAAGAACTTGCAAAATTAAAAGGAGAAAAAATAAAATTATTTACTCCCTTCCTAGAAATTGGGTCTGCTATAAAAACAATGCCTAATGTAATGTGGCAATTAGGATTGGTATATTTATTTCAATGGTATGCCTTGTTTTGTTATTGGCAGAACGCATCTAAAAGCATTGCACAGTCTGTATGGCATACAACGGTTTATCAAAACAACCCCGCATATGACGAGGCGGTTGGTTGGTCTGGATTAGTGAATGGATGGTATAATATAGTAACTTTTTTATCCGCCTTTGTGCTATTATGGTTAGCTAGAAAAATGAGCCCAAAATTGATTCATGTTATTTGCTTAATTATGGCAGGCATTGGATTACTTATATTCCCACATATATCAGACAAGAATTTACTTTTTGTTCCAATGACTGGATTCGGTATTGCATGGGCAAGTATGATGGGCATACCCTATTTATTAGTAGTACACAAAATACCTAAAGAAAGATATGGTGTATATATGGGTATCATTAATATGATGATTGTGATCCCCATGTTAATTCAAAATTTAAGTTTTGGTTTCATATTGAAACATTTCTTAAATAATGACCCAGGTAAAGCAATAAGTTTTGCTGGAATTTTTTTATTGATAGCTTCTATTTTGACCTTGTTTATAAAGACAGACAATGCGCCAATTGAGGAAGATGAAATTGCAATTAGTCAAACGGAACATTAAAAATTAGAAAAAAATTAGACATGAAAGTATTGTGTATAGGGGAAGCATTGATTGACATGATTTGTACCGACCGCGGAAGCAGTTTGTCCAAGGGACAGCATTTTCTAAAAAAAGCTGGTGGTGCTCCCGCAAATGTTGCAGCGGCAATTGCCGCATTGGGTGCACATGTGGACATGGCTGCAAAAGTTGGAAAAGATCCATTTGGACAGCATATAATAGAACTATTACAGGAAATGGGTGTAGACACCAAATGGGTAATTCAGGACCCTGCTAATTTTACCACTTTTGCATTTGTGTCTTTAATGGAAGACGGTGAAAGAGATTTTTATTTTAACAGAGGCGCAGACGGTCAACTTAGTTCAGCAGACTTAACTGGATTAAACTTACCAGATTATAGCATAGTTCATTTTGGTTCTGCCACCGGATTTTTACCTGGCCCATTACAAATAGCCTACACCGATTTACTTGCAAAAGCAAAACAAAATGGGTCTATTATAAGTTTTGATCCTAATTATAGGCATCTACTTTTTCAAAATAATACGCAAAGTTTTATAGACCAATGTTGGCCATTTATTGAACAATGTCATTTCTTTAAATTGAGTGACGAAGAAGCCTTATTGATAACAGGTTGTGATACTGTTCAATTTGCAGCCGCTGCTTTAAGAAAGAAATCCAACGCCATCTTCGCTATTACTTTGGGGAAAGACGGGACCTTACTTTCCATTGGCGATCATTTGGAAATGATTGGCAGTATACCTGTTACACCTGTAGACGCAACTGGCGCAGGTGATGCATTTGTTGGAGCTGTTTTATTTCAACTTATTAATAGTAATCCTGAAAAGTTAAACGCACTTAGTTTATCCGATTGGAAACAAATAATAAGCAATGCAAATAAGGCTGGAGCGCGCACCTGCGAATACATGGGTGCCATGGAAGCTTTCAAACATTTAAATAATTCGATTTTTAATTAAACTATTTCAGGAAACGTGAATTCATCTCCCTTACATTTATTTGGACAACAATTACTTTCGTCCGCAAATATTGACACAACAAAAAAAGACAAATTATTTACCAATAGATTCTTTGAACATTTAGATACTATTGAAAATTTGTTTAATGAGATTTATGGCGGACACCCTTACAGAGATCAAGCATTTGACGCATTACTTAATGCATTGATTGCGCAGTACAAATTAAGGCCTAAAACTTTTTTAAATAAGGACGAAGCAAAGGCTAAGAAAGACAACTGGTTTTTAAGCAATGAGATTACTGGCATGAGTTTGTATGTAGATCGTTTTGCTGAAAATATTATTGGATTAAAAAATAAATTGAATTACTTCAAAGAACTAGGTGTTAATTTTTTACACCTTATGCCTGTATTTGAGAGCCCTGCAGGGGAAAGTGATGGAGGATATGCAGTGTCTGATTTTAGAAAAGTAGATGCTCGTTTTGGAACAAATGAAGATTTAAATACACTTATAAAGGAAATGAATTCGAGTGATATGTATTTAATGCTTGACATAGTATTAAACCACACTTCACACCATCATGAATGGGCGAAAAAAGCAAAAGCGGGAGACCCTTACTATCAAGACTTCTTTTACTTTTTTGATGACAGAGACTTGCCCAATCAATTCGATCATACCATGCCAGAGATTTTCCCAGAATCTTCTCCTGGCAGTTTTACTTATATACCAGATTGTAACAAATGGGTAATGACTGTTTTTCATAATTACCAATGGGATTTGAATTACCGCAATCCCAATGTATTTGTTGCCATGTTGGACAATGTACTACACTACGGAAATTTAGGTGTTGATGTTTTACGCATTGACGCTCCAGCTTTTATTTGGAAGCAACTTGGAACTACTTGCCAAAATTTACCAGAAGCCCATACTTTATTGAGATTAATAAAACAATGTGCTTTAGTAGCAAGTCCTGGCATGGCATTACTAGGTGAAGCCATTGTAGCACCAAAGGAAATTATTAAATATTTTGGAACGGACCATTATGTAGCCAAAGAATGTGATGTTGCTTACAATGCAACTCAAATGGCATTACAATGGGATGCATTAGCAACTGGAGACACTAGAGTAATGTTGGCTGCACAACACGAGATTTTACAAAAGCCTTATGGATGCACCTGGATATCCTATACCCGCTGTCATGACGATATTGGTTTAGGATATGACGACTATATGATTGAACGTGCTGGATTTAATCCTTATCATCATAGAACTTATCTAAAAAACTATTTTGCTGGATGGCATGAAGGGTCGGTTGCTGCTGGCGCTTTGTTCTCGGTGAATCCTAAAACAAATGACGCTAGGATTAGTGGCACATTGGCTTCTCTTTGCGGTTTAGAGAAAGCAAAGGACTGGAATAGTGAAACTGAAATAGAAAATGCATTAAGAAAGATCATATTAATGCAGGCCCAGTCCATGTTCATGGGAGGCATTCCAATGCTTTTTAATGGAGACGAATTAGCTTATACCAACGACTATAGTTATTTAGAAGACGCAGGCAAAAGCTACGACAATAGATGGATGCACCGACCTATTATGCATTGGGATAAAAATGAAAAAAGAAAAATTCCTGGCAGTTTTGAATCCCGCATTTTTAACGAGACTAAAAAACTAATTGCGACCAGAAATGCATTGCCCATACTGAGTGATTTGAAAAATGTAAATTGGATGACACCACATAATATTCATGTTGCAGGATTTGTAAGAACATTAGACAATAAAAAATTATACTGTTTATTCAATTACAAAAGCACCGCGTCTTTTGTTACTTGGTATGCGTTTAAGGAACATGGAGAGCGTCCTAGTAAATTAAAAAACCACTGGACAGGGGAAACCTGTCCAGTGGGGAATGACAATGAATACTTTGTATTGTCAGGATATAGTTTTGCTATTTTAGAAGCAGTGGATTAAAATTTATATCCAACACCAATCGTAATACTGTAGTCAGCAAATGCTGCATCTCCTCTAGAGAAAGTCTTAGTATCCAATGTTTTTAAAATGTCTGGATAGCTTTGATTGCGCTCTCTAAATAAAGAAACTGGCAAATAGGCGTATAGATTGAATTTCTTAAACATGTAATTCGCTCCTGGCTCTGCAGTGATGACAGTTCCTGGTCTTCTAAATCCTGTATTACCGCCTATTAAATCAAAAGTTGGGATACACTCGTATCTTCCGCCCAAGGACAAGGTTAATGCTTCTTTAGTCCAGTTAGCGCCACCTCTTACCAAGTATTGATCGGGAACGCTCATTACATTGGAAGTATATTTAATAGCCGTTGCTTGAGACGCAGTTGGAGGTGTAGCGATAGCAACTCCTCTCAATGTACTTACCCCGTTATTGTCTCTTGGATTGATTAAGTAATAAGCATTTCCATATAAGCTCCACTCATTTGACAACTGTCTAAATCCGTTTAATTCAAGTGTCAATCCTAAACCACCGTCACCAGGCTGTATAGATTGGTCTACTGGACCTTCTCTTGTTGCAGATAGTGAATAATGAAATTGGTCTGTTGCTTTATAATTACCTGTAGGCAATTTAAGCCCTACTCCTGCTAATAAATTACCCTTATTGCCTGCTTTTGGAGCTATTAACCACTTATATGCAGTAATACGAATATCTCCAATGCCAGAAGACGCTGTAGCGAATCTAGGACTTGTTGCCGCATTACTAATATGCTCATACTTGGAGCTACGTTCATTATATATTAATGGCATACTAAATCCAACGCTCCAATCATTATTAATTTTACGTAATAATGAAACGTCAATAGTACGATTGTAATTTCTTACTTCGGTTCCGTCTGCAACTCTTTGCTTTTGCTCGTCTGTTCCATTATAATGTTTATAAGAACTAAAATATCTGTAACTCAAATTTAAATCCCATTTTGAGCTATCCATTACTTCATGGGTTCCGTCATGCATCATAGCATGTTCCATAGTGTTTAATCCGCCAACAGTTCTTATTGCTACGCAACCTTGTGCATGCACAGCAGTGCTAATTGTCACTACAGCAAGTAGTGATAAAATATATTTCTTCATGAATTGGTTTTTGATTTGTTTGGGTTTATTTTTTCATCTTCAAATGGGTAACTACCCAATTACCAACTTCCTTGCCCTTTGCTGTACTTGTAATACATGAATTATGATAATGTAGGCCACCGTAAAAACGTGCCCAATTATTTTCATCTGCCGCTTGTCTAAACGAAGTGAATTTGCGATTGTCTATGCCAAATTCTAATTCTGTTGAATCGGTGTAGGCAAAATTGTCGCCATAAACACTGGTTAACACTTCTGCCGCGGAAGAAGATATAGTAGAATGACCACAAGTATATTCAGGGAATGCAGGCGTTTGTAAAAGGGGTCTCCAGTTAGGATCAAAGTATTTATTGATCACTGTTTCAGGACGTACTGTATTGTATGCATACTTAGCATCCCAGCAATGTATAAATGCATCAAATAATGCAATCGCTGTTTTTGCATAAGCATAAGTGGCTGTTGCATAATCCGCATTGGCTGTTTTATTTGCAATTCCTACAATACTCATCCAATGACCTGGAGGAGAAAACTTTTTAGTGCTAAACATGGCATGACCATTTACATTTATCTTAAATGGATTGTCATCCCAAAAATTAGCAATATGTTTTTGTTCGTCTGTTAAACTATCTACTGCATTTTTAACCATCATTAAATTAATATAGTACTCGCTTTTTTTGTCTGTAATATTAAAAGCTGGAGGAGGTGAAGGTCTAAATTGACTTGCACTATCCAATACCATAGTCCTTAATTCCATCCAATGAGGTTCTGCTGCAGAAGCATACATAGGTGGTGTGGGCACCCATCTGCCTGGGATATCTTTAACAGTATATTTTTCTGCACTTCTAGTTTGTGCGTAATTATCTTTTTTACTCCAAGCAATGACGCTTGCTCCAATTTTTTTAGCAAACTCGTCTGAAGCCGCTACTATCTTAGAAGGCATTCCATGGTCAACTACCATTTTCCTAATACTATCTGTATATTCTTTCAAACTTCCTTCAGGAAACGTCACTGCTTCACCTACCATACAATAGGCCACTAAAGCCGCATATGGAAAGTTAATATTCGCAGTGTCCTGCGGAATAGGCAATTTTTCAAGTCCTTTTAATTGCCCTGCTAAGCTTTGATATTGAGCTGGCATTCCTGCTGCCATTACCTCATACCCTGCTATTGCGGCATATGCATAATTACGAGAAGCAACAATAGGACTAAAGTTATTTCCCATAACAACCTGATTCAATTCATGCACTGCATTAGAATACATGACGGGGTTATTGGTAATAGTTTTATAGTCTGACTTATTGTTACAAGCTGCAAATACTAAAGTCATTAAAATTATACATACAAAATTTTTCATTTTCTGAAATTGAAAAGTAAAGGATAGGACAATGTGAAACATTAAATTATTTCACACACCTAAAGGCAATCGAATCGTAAAACGTGGAGTAAAATTAAGCTGTGGCTTTTGGAGGCGGGCCTTGTATAGTAAGATAATTGCTTAATAAACTTGCTGAAAAATTGCCACCAATTGCAATTCGCAGTGGGGTTAAGGCCTGTAAAGACCAATTATTATCTTGAGCGAAATAGTCAAAGCTGATAAATTTAGCGCTTGACTTATTAATAGGAGCGGATTTTTTATCCAGCCCTTTTTGTTCTAAATCTTGTGCTAATTTATAAAAGTCTTCTCTAGCATTTTTAATATGTAATCGGTCTTGGTTTGGAATAACTCTAATTTCAAGACTATCGTTATATACCCTTCTTTGTACATATTGATATACCATTCCATTAATAACCATTTCCCCGTCTATCCTTTCGAATTTAGGATTATTTGCATAGTATGGTAAATTAATAGGCGTTTTTATAGAAACCAATTCAGCATCATTGAACTCGTTCTGGTCTATTAATTCGGTCAACTGAATAGTTGCCTTCTGGTCAAAATAATTTGACACAATTCGGTAACCGAATCCGTTAAACAGCATTATGCCCATAAATAATATTGCAGCGATCTTTTTCAACTATATAAAAATACTACAATTATTGGAAATTTCATAGCTTCTATTTTTTGTATATTTGTAACCTAAACGGTCTAAATAATATGAAATATTTTAAAGAAATGCTGGCAATATTAGTGATAATAGCCTTTTTGTTTATTTATCTGTTTATTCCTAATACCATCACAATTAGCGAAAATACGACAGCTACGCAAACCGGTACTGGCGTAGTGCGCAGTTTTATGCAAATACAATATTGGGATCGCTGGATGCCGAGAAAAGGAATTGAAGGCCATACTTTTATTTGGGAGGACGGAAAACTAACTATCAATGCCTCTTTTATAGCCTCGGTCAAAGCCAATTTTCAAAAAGAGGGATTTGAGGCACCAGTCACTTTCTCTGCCATAGACGCCGGTAAAGATTCCACTTTGATTAGTTACGAAGCGGTTATTAACAACCGACACCTGTCTCCGGTAACTAGAATAAACAATTACTTAGAATCGCAAAAACTAAAAACACAGCTTGGTAAAATATTAAAGGCAGCCGCTAGTTATTATAGTACTAGTAAAGGCGTTTATGGATTTGATATTATAATTACCCAAGTCAAAGATTCTACTTTAATAACAACTCAAAAGAATTTCGCAGACAGTCCAACTTTAAAACAGATCTATTCATTAGTTGACTTACTTGATAAGCATATTGTAGCAAATAAAGGAGTTAAGCATGGCGATCCTATGGTGAATATTACTAGACTTGGAGATAATACTATTTACACACAAGTAGCTTACCCTTTAGCTTCAGACATTCCAGGCAGTAATAACATTATTATCAAAAAAATGAGACTTGGAAATATCATTGAAGTTAAAGTTACTGGGAACCAAAGGAAAGTGGATAACGCATTTTTAGAGGCCGAAAATTTTATGCAAGACAAACAAAAGACCGCCCCTGCCATGTCGTTTATCATGTATAATACAAATAGACTTATGGAGCCGGATGCAAATAAATGGATCTCTACTATTTATTACCCAATTTATTAAACTGCATGACTCTCAAAGAGTCGGAATTCATAGCTAACACAAACGCAGCTTGTGTCCCTATTTTAATAGGTGATATATGTCGCACTTGTCCTTTAATAGCGAGCCCATTAAAAGGAGCTGCTTCAAAGTTCAATTGACCCTTGTTTATCAACAATGTTCCATAGTCTGCGTCGTACCTGCCCATTTGTACATTATTGTCAAAGTAATTACCCATTAATATTATATCAACTAATCCGTCTCCATTCGCATCGCATGTAGCTGCAGTTTTAAAAGCAGTTATTTGTGCCGCCATTGGTAAATCTTGTGCTGTGAATTTTCCTTTGCCATCATTTATAAATAAAGTGTTTGCGAAATGATAGGATTCGAAAACAACCGATGCCTTTAATTTTTCCTTAGTAAAAATGGACGCTAAGCTTGCTTTTGCAAAATCCTCTGCATACAAGAAATTCTTTTTAATCTTAGGAATTTGTCTTTGTATTTCATCCTTATTAGCAAATGGAATTTCTTTATGTTGTAAATAAAAACTTACGATTTGCTCTTTCTTTCCATTGTCATCAAAGTCATTGTAGTACATTCTTATTGGCTCTTTCTCCGTCGCTTTTAATCTGGTGTTCAATCCTAAATTGCCTGCAATTAAATCCAAGTCCCCGTCACCGTCAATATCCACTGGCAATACAAAATTCCACCAACCAGGCAAATTGGTAATGGCCGTTCTTTCCCAAGGTGTTTTTTGAGTATTCATTACGTCTATACCACCCCATTGATGCGTTAAAATAATTTCATTTATACCATCCTTATTAATATCTGCTTCTGTAGCGCTTGTTATAAATCCAATGCCTTCTAATACAGGAGCAATTGCTGCTGTCATGTCCTTAAAGTGTCCGTCTCCCGTATTATACAATACATAACTATTAGCAGCTGCGCCATAGTCCATAGACACCACTCTGCTAGTTATTAGTAAATCAGGAGCTCCGTCTTTATTGAAGTCTCTAGCAATTACGGCAGAACTTTGATTGTAAACAGGAATTGCATTTTCTAATACATGTAAATTCCCCAATCCGTCATTTAAATAAACCCTTGACTGCATATGCTTGTCCTTACCAAAATACTCATTTCCACCCGATGCTACTACAAGGTCCAAGTTTTTGTCTTTATTTAGGTCTACCCAAATTGCAGCAACGTCTTCATAATTACTATCTAATAATAAAGCAGGTTGTACTGTTTTTATAAATTTCCCGTTTTTCTGTTGTGCAAAAACTGCTCCCGCAAATCCACGAGCCCCGCCAATAAATAGGTCTTCAAGTCCATCATGATTTATGTCTGCCACACATAATGCAGGCCCTTCGGTTGAATTCATTTGCGGAATCAACTGCTCTCTATTAAATTCCTGAAACTCGTTTTCCTGATGTATGTATTGAATACCTAGTTCCTTCGTAATCTCTTGCATTGGATAAGTAGTAACAGGCCAATGCTTTTTTATAATATCATAATTGAATTTGGGTAAGCCTTTAGCATATACATAAGTCAAGGATTGATTTCTTTTTTTAGCTAAATCTATTTTTTCAAAACTATTGTCTGGCCAAATTAAAAAAGCAGAATCTACTACCGTATTTTTTAATCCAATTTGAATAGGGATTTCCATGCTAGACAAAAAACCTTTAACTGGATACTTTTCATAAGTTCTAATTTGTTTATTTGCAAATAGTACTATTTTAGACCCAATGGCATTTATATTTTTTCCCGAGCCTGTTAATTTAATAGACAGGTATTTGTTTGCTGTATCTTTATTTGCTTTGTTCTCGTATATAAATGACTTGTCGTTCACATTATTGACAACTAAATCCAAATCTCCGTCATTATCTAAATCCGCATATGCTGCTCCATTAGAATAAGAATTAGGATTATTAATTACCGCTTTCTCCTTGTCTGCAAAAGCCATATTTTTTTGGTTCAAAAAAAACTGATTCGGGATTTTAATCTCAGGGAAACGATCTATTAATGACATATCCTTTTCCCCCATTTTATTATCCCTAATTTTTTCTTGAATTTCCTGATTGGAAACATAATTGACATAGTCCATGTCGTTCATCCTTTTAGGAATACCATTGGCAACAAAAATATCCTTGTAGCCGTCATTGTCGAAGTCCATAAACAAAGTGGACCAAGACCAGTCCGTAGCAAAAACTCCGGCATACATCCCTACCTCACTAAACTTTCCGTTCCTTCTATTCCATTGTAAATTATTTCTTGTAAACTGATAGTCATATCCCACCGAAATTTTATACTTGAATATATCGTAGTCATCTTCCCCTAAAGATCGCTTTAAAATATATGGATCTTTTGGAAGCATGTCCATGGATATAATTTCAGGATACCCGTCATTGTCAACGTCTGCTGCGTCTACTCCCATGGAGTATTGACTTGTATGCGTCATTTGCTCATGACGTTCGTCCTTAAACTTCCCGTTTTGCTGGTTTATGTATAAATAGTCATTTTCATGAAAATCATTACCTGCATATATATCTGGCCATCCGTCTAAATTAATATCACTCATTACTACCCCTAATCCATAACTAATTGCAGTACTATTAATCTGAGTTGCTTTGGTGATATCACTATAATGCCCATTGTCATTTTTAAAAATTCGGTCTCCAGACAAGGGGTCGAATGTGCCTACAAAACTATCCCTTGGTGCAAATGTTCCGTTCTGATGTACACTATGATTTAATAAAAAAACGTCTAAGTCTCCGTCCATGTCGTAATCGAAGAAACTTGCTTGGGTACTAAAGCCAGAAAAATCTAACCCATATGCTACCGCCTCGTCTTTGTATATAGGAACTCCATTTTTTATAGACTGGCAAACCAATAACTGGTTTTTGTCTTTAAACTTTTCAAAATTGCCTAGTCGACAAATATAAATATCTAATAAACCGTCATTATTTATATCAATCACAGACACGCCGGTATTCCAAGCACTGTCTTGCGGGACTTGAGCGGCTGTAGTAATATTCTCAAACTTCAACGCCCCTTTGTTTACATATAAAGCGTTCTTACCCTCGTTAGACGCAAAGAAGATGTCTACTTTGCCGTCATTATTAAAGTCCCCTGTCGCTACCCCAGCGCCATTATAATAATACATATAATGAAACATATTGAACGCTTCATTTGGATGTAATTTATTTTCAAATTGTATACCTGTTTTTTCGGTACCTAACATTTCGAAAATAGCTTGTTCCTTTACTTCACTACTACAAGCTGTAATTAGACTTATGGAAAGCCCTAATAAAATACTACTATAAAAAAATGGATTCTTTTGTTTCATCTTACTGCTTATTCATTTTTACATGTACTGGATAGTCGTCATTTCTAATAAATAGAATTGAATTAGTACCCTTGTTAGGTAAAGCAACTATATCTCTTACCTGTCCAGTTATTGACAATCCGGATTGACGGTCCTCTAATAATTCAAATTGTCTTTTGCCCTTATTAATCATAACTAATCCATAATTAGCGTCTAGTCTTCCAAACTGAGGTAAAAAACCAAATTGATTTCCACCCATAACTAAGTCCATTTTATTGTCCTTATTCAAGTCGATTGGCAAAATTGCATTTAAAGAACTGAACTGAACAGCAGCTGGTAGTTTTTGGATTTCAAATTGACCATTGCCCTTATTCCATGCTATGATAGAACTACAATAATTATATTTTTTAACCGTCGCTTTTTCAAGTAGTTCAGGTTTGAATAATTCTTGAAAAGATTTTTTAGCATATACCTCGTAATTCAAATTTTCTTTTTTAATAAGTGGGATCTGCTCCTGCATTTCCGCTTTCAAGAAAACAGGAACATCTCTTCCGTCCACAGTTCTTGTTAAAATTTTATCTAAACTTTCATTCCCGTCAAAATCATTCATCCATAATTTAACCGGACTTTCTGCAGTTGGTTTTAAATATCCATTCTCTCCCATATTGCCTAATATCAAGTCTTTTCTGCCATCCCCGTCTAAGTCGACCACTTGAATATTTTGCCACCAACCAAACAATTCATTTAAGTTCGTTTTCTGCTCCTCGAATTTCCCATTTGAATAAGTAAAAATCATTGGATACATATACTCTCCTACAATTACTAATTCATTTTTCGCATTGCCATTCATCGAACTCCATGCGGCACTTGTTACCATACCTAAATTTATAAAGGCCGGCGCAATGCTAGTTGTCTTGTCTGTAAAATGGCCCTTTCCGTCATTTACATAAATAGCACTGCTGGGAGCAACTCCATACTTTAATGGGGTATTCCTGGCGCCAACAAATACATCCAAATCTCCATCGCTATCAAAATCCAAAGGTACCATCACACCAGTGTTATAATTGAATGTAGGGAAGTCGTTTAATTGTTTAACAAAATTTGCTTTCCCGTCATTTAAAAATAATCTATGATTCAACTCTCCACTTGGTCCTAATTTATTGTTTCCCCCTGCACCCACTAGTAAATCTAAATCACCATCCCCATCTGCATCAAAAAATACAGCGGCCACGTCCTCCATCGTATTATAAGGAGCAAATGCAGCTTGCGTTTTTTTGATAAAATCTCCATTGTTATTTTGCAAATAAATATTGCCTCCTCTCCCATTGGTGCCACCAATAAATACATCCACTAAGCCGTCCCCATTCAAATCGCCTGTTGCCGCTTTAGGACCTTCCTGTGATAACATTCTTGGAATGATTCTTTCTGCATAAAAATCAACATGATCATCCTCTACATGTTTTTCAAAACGACTTGGTGATTCAACAAATAAAGCTTGCACATTTTGATCCGTTTTTACGAATGGAACACTTGGCATAATACTTTGATCAAAAGTATATACTGTATCCAATTTGTTTATTTTAACATTAGTAACCGTCAGATTAGGCCAAGTAATTTTAGCAGAATCTATTTTAGTATTTTTACCTAAGCCAAATATTTGCTTATAGTCAACAGAGGACTGGAATCCTCTTGCAGGTATGACTTCCTTTGTCAATATTTGACCTTTTACAAATAAATTTATTTTTGCGCCAATTGCATTCGTATTTTCTTTAACACCCTTTAGCTTAATTGCTATAAAGTGATTTTTATTTACTTCCCTGCTTTTATTCTTGAATATGAAACTTGGCATATTGTTATTGTTCACAATCATATCCAAATCTCCATCGTTGTCTAAGTCACCATAAGCCGCACCATTTGAAAAACTTGGAAAATCTAATCCCCAATCTTTTGCAGATTCCTTAAAAGTGAGGTCTCCATTATTATGATACATTTTATTGGAAATAGGCTGCGAACTCATTTTGTCAATAATAGAACCTATCTCGTCTTTCTTTCCAGTTAACACCATCTTCTGAATCATGGTATTTGCAAAGAAGTCAATAAAGTCCTGATTAGTTAAGTCGCGATATATGCCATTGCTTACATAGATATCATTTAAGCCATCATTGTCGGCGTCAAACATCATTTCACCCCAGCTCCAATCGCTTGCCTCTACACCCGCTATATGTGCTATTTCCTTGTACTTGCCATTCTTGTCATTTAACTGTAAGGAATTATGCATAAACTGATGATAAAAACCTGAGTTCACTTTAAGTCGGTAAATATCAATATTGTCAAATGAAGTAGTTGTTTTTAAACGGAAGTCATTGTCCGGCAACATTTCGGTAGTAAAAATATCTGGGTAGCCGTCATTATTAATATCGGCCATGTCTGTACCCATGGAAGCAATACTATTATGTTCCATATACTTTTCCAAGTCGTCCTTAAACGTGCCGTTTTTTTGATTGATATACAAATAATCGCGTTCAAAAAAATCATTAGACACATAGACGTCTGGCCAAGCATCTCCATTCACGTCTCCAATAGTAACCCCAAGCCCAAAGCTTATTAAAGAACCATGAATCCCAGCTTTTGCTGAAACCTCGGTAAACTTGCCATTATTATTTTGAAATAAATGATCACCACCTCCTTTTAAAAAATCGGCAACCGTAGAATTTTCTGCTCTTATATCTCTTGCATTTCCATAGTTCAATGTATTCACAGGGATTGGACTGTTGTTGACCATGAAACAATCCAAGTCGCCATCCATATCATAATCAAAGAAAGAAGCATGTGTTGTATAGCCGTCATTGTCCAGCCCATATGCTGCTGCACTATCCGTAAATGTTAAGTCATGATTGTTTATGAAAAGTTGATTTTTCCTAAGTTCTTGATGCATCATATTTCCTGCATTACAAACATAAATATCCAACCAGCCGTCATGGTTTATGTCAACCATTGTCACCCCTGTGCTCCATTGTTTTTTTTCTCCAAATCCCGCTTTTACAGAAATGTCTTCGAATTTAAAATCACCTTTGTTTAAATATAATTTATTAGCTGCCTGATTGGCCGTAAAAAACACATCCGCCAATCCGTCGTTATTAATATCACCAATACCAACACCTGCTCCATTATAGAAATTACGGTACTTGAAAATATTATTATCTTTTTCATCCGTTACTTTATTTGTAAACTCAATTCCTGTTTGATCCATCTTTTCAAATAATGCAAGACTAGATTTTGATTTACATGAAATTGTAAATAAAGCAAGAAGAATATATAGACTCGTTTTTTTCATTTTATCAATCCTTAATTTGGATTGATAAAGTTACAAAAAAGCCCCGCGATTACTCGCGGGGCTTATATAAATAGTTAAACTATTTTAATTAGTAACCAAAGTTCTGCTTCAAATTAGGATTTGAAGAAACCGCTTGGTTAGGAATTGGAAGTACTACTCTTGAAGCGTCAGATTTTGTAGCTCTTTTAACAACAGCGTCGTTGAATTTGCCGAAACGGATTAAATCGTCTCTTCTAACAGCCTCTAAGTATAATTCACGTCCTCTTTCAGCTAAGATGTCAGCTAAAGCAGGCTCAGCAGTTAATGCTGTTAAACCAGATCTAACTCTTAAAGCACTAACAATTGACTTTGCAGTCTCTCCTTTAGTTGCTGTACCACCTCTTAAGATTGCTTCTGCTTTCATTAATAAAGCGTCTGCATAACGGAAGAATACGTAGTCGTTTGTACCAGTGAATGAATTATCAGCAGCTTTGTAAAGCATAGGATATTTCATTGTTCTGATACCTTTTGCTTCAGTAGAGAAGAATAAACTAACGTCAGGAGTGAAAACTAAATCAGAACCTGCACGATCTAATACTTTTACTTTCTTACCAGCAACATATTTATATTGTTGACCAGCTAAGAAACCAGCATTAAATCCAGTTAATTCAGTATATCCAGCAACGTCAGATTGTCTTCTTTTGTCTGTTTCGTCAAAAGAATTGTAGAAATCAGATGTAGTAGTGAAACCATTCCAACCAGAGAATGTTTGGTTGTAGTGAGATCCCATACCTGTAGCAAAGTTTACGTTAATAGTACTACCTAATTGTTTTGCGTCAGCACCACCTCTTGTGAAGATTAACTCACTAGATGCAGTGTTGTTGTCCCATTTGAAGTTATCCCAATAGTTAGCAGATAAAGAGAATTTACCTGAATTTGTGATATCGTCTACTAAGGCAATTGCAGCATTCATGTCGGCAGCAGTAAAGCTTGAACTTGTAAATCCTGTAGGATTCTTTGGATCTTGCTTATAAACAGCTTTGTTTAATAACAATCTAGCTTTTAAGAATTTAGCAGCTTCTTTAGTTGCATATCTGTTGTCTCCCTTAGCTGCATAAGCAGGTAAAGCAGCAATAGCAGCATCTACGTCAAGCATAATCCAATCAAAAGCTTCTGCTCTTGTTTTAACAACAGGTATATCGTCTGGACCGTCAGTTGCAGAACGGTAAGGAACTTGACCGAACAAGTCCATTACTTGAGTTGCTAAGAAAGCTCTCAAGAATTGTGCTTGTGCTTTTTCAGCACCGCTACCTTTTTCTGCTACTAATGTAGCTTTAAATAAACCTGAGTTGATACCATTCCAAGTATCATATAATTGGTTGTGTGCACCATCCCAAGCATGTAAGTGAATTTTTCTCCATGTACCGAAGTCATCCCAGTCAGTACCACGGGTTGGTCCTAGTAATTCGTCAGTAGAATGCTCTTGAAAAGCATACCAGTTACCTTGTCCAACTAAAGCGTTTGTTGCTTCATAAACCGATGCAAGATCAGCGCTTGAAGTACCACCCGTTGCAGTAACAACAGATTTAGAACCAAACACTTTCTCGTCTAATTTAGAACAAGATACCGCTCCTACAGTAACTGCGATTGCAGTAGCGTAGATGGCTGTTTGTTTGATAAAATTATTTTTCATTTGTATAATTATTTAAGAAATTAAAAACGAGCGTTGATACCAAAAGTGATTGTTCTAGACTTTGGAGTTGATGTGTAATCAAATCCTCTTGAAGGAACACCATTTCTAGATTTGTCAACGTTCACCTCTGGATCTAAACCAGAATATTTAGTGAACAATGCTAAGTTTTGGCCAGACAATGTCAAGTTCAATCCTTTAATGAAAGAACCTTGCTTAACTGTAACAGCATAACTTAAGCTAGCATTTGCTAAACGGATATAATCACCTTTTTCTAAGAAACGAGTTGAAACGTTACCTGGGTTGATTGAGTTTTCAATGCTGTTCACAACGTCTCTTGTTACGTTATGTGCAGTTTTTAAACTTCCTTTTAATAACAATGCGTTTGCAGTGTTGTTATATAAGTAGAAACCAGTTACCGCGTTAAAGAAAACGCTAGCAGTTAATTTCTTATAAGAGAAGTTATTTGTTAAACCTGCATTGAATGTAGGTAACGCACTTCCTTGTAACATGTCTTTAGCACCGTTTGCATAAACACCATTTCCATAAGCATCAAATCTTAAGAAAGTTGGCATTACGAAAGTGAATAAAGGACTTCCGTCACGAATTGTTTGAGCATAAGCACCAGACAAACCTTGACCAGAAACCTCTCCTGTATTAACTACAGTAGATCCAAATCCTTCAACAGTATTCTTTAAGAATGACATGTTGTAAGCAACATCCCATCCAAAAGCACCTTTGTTTGTTGGACGAACTAATTGGTAGTCTAAACTTAATTCCCAACCAGTATTTTTTACTTTACCTGGCAAGTTAACCCAACGGTCAGCAGAAGCTGCTGGTTGAGGATAGCTTATCAAGAATAATAAATCCTTAGTTTGTTTGTCAAAGTATTCAACACTACCGTTTAATCTACCATTGAACATAGTGAAATCAATTCCTGCACCTGCAGTTGTTGTTTGCTCCCATTTCAAGTTAGGGTTAGAGTTAGTGATGATACTATTACTTCCACTAAATTGGTATTGTTGTAAAGCTAAAGAAGCATAAGCAGGGAACTCTTGGTTACCTGTGATACCGTAGTTAACTCTTGCATCAAAATTAGAGAAGATTTTACCCAAAGTATTTTGAGCAAATTTTTCTTCTAATACTCTCCATTTGAAACCAAATGCAGGGAATGTACCATATTTATTTCCAGAACTAAATTTAGAAGAACCATCAATTCTAGCTAAAGCAGAAATGATGTACTTGTCTTTCATAGTGTAGTTCAAACGAGTGAAATAAGATTGTAATTCAGTTTGAACGCTATCTCCATAAACTGGAGTGTTTCCACCAACATAAGAATTATAATTAGTTGACATAGTTGAAGTACCAGCAGCACCCCATTTTTGTTGACCTCTATAATAGTTAGTTGTTTTTTGATAAGAGAACGCTGCTAATGCTTGTAATGTATTGCCATTTTTGAAAGTCTTATCGAAATTCAAAGTATGTTCAATCAAATCAGAATTAACGTCATTCCATTGTCTTACCGCTCTTCCGTGATTATTGATTTGAGTATTTTGATACTCAACACCTCTAATAGAAACGTTTCCTTTGAAACCTTGATCACTTAATCTAGGGTCAGCAAAAGTTAAACGATCTGTAGCAGATTGCTCATGACCATAAATTAACTTGTAAGTTAAGTTGTCAGTCAATTTGTAAGAAACTGAAATGTTAGATAACATTTTGTTGTAAGTATCGTTGTCTTTGAAACCTTCTAAAATTGCAACTGGGTTTCTGTTACCGTCGTTACCGTCATACCATGTACCATTTTTGTACACAGGCGCAGTAGGATTATAAGAAATTGCAGCACCAATTAAAGAACCTTCGTAACCAGCGTTGTTAGAAACCTGCGCGTAGTTATTTTTAACTTGAGATTGATTTAAAGTAACGTCTAATTTTAAACGAGAAGTTAATTGATTAGAATATTTCAAACCAAAAGTTATTCTTTTTAAACCTTGAGTTTTAATGATACCTTGTTGGTCATCATAAGAACCGTTTAATTTTAAAGAAGATTTTGTGTTAGAATATCCCCAACCTAAGTTGTAACCTTGAGATACAGCTGTTTGGAAGATTTGATCTTGCCAGTTAGTGCTATATCCTTGATCTTTTTGACCTACAGAGCTAGCATCAATACCAGCTTCTTGTAATGTCTTTTTGATACCATACATGAACTCTTGCGCATTCGCTAAGTCATATCTGTTAGCCGTAGTAGAAACACTTGTAGTAGAGTTGAAAGTTAAGCTAGGCTTACCTTTACCAGACTTAGTTGTAATTAATACAACACCGTTTGCACCTCTTGCACCATAGATAGCTGCAGAAGACGCATCCTTTAAGATAGAGATGTTCTCAATATCATTAGGGTTGATAAATGACAATGGGTTTCTTGCAGTTGAAGAACCGAATAAGTTGTCATTACCAACAGTACCACCACCGTACAAAGGCACACCGTCAACCACATATAATGGGTTGTTGTTGCTACGTACAGATGAAGTACCTCTGATAGTTACGTTAATTGCACCACCTGGCTCGCCAGAGTTGTTTGTAACGTTAACACCAGCAGTACGACCTTGTAACAATTGTTCAGGAGAAGCGATAACACCTTTGTTAAAAGATTTCTCACCCAATGAAACAACTGATCCAGTCGCATCTTTTACTTTACGAGTACCGTAACCTACAACAACAACCTCATTCAATTGGTTGCTAGTTTGGTTTAATGATACTGTAACAGATCCGTTCGCGTCTACTTCTTTAGAGGAGTAACCCACAGAAGTAACAACTAATTTTGCTACAGAAGAAGGAATAGTAATAGCAAAAGTTCCGTCAGCTGCAGTTTTTGCACCTGAAGCAGTTCCTTTAGCAACAACAGAAGCTGAAGCAATTGGAGAACCGTCTTTCGCATCTAATACCTTACCTGTAACTGTTTTGTTCTGCGCTTGTGCATTTAAAGCAATCAAGCCAAGAAACAGTCCAACAAAAGTGGACTTAACAATTTTGAAATTCATAAATTGGCAGTTTTTGGTTATTAAGCGTGTACAAAATACACAAATTTGATATTCACTCAATTTATTGTTAATTAATTTTTAACTTTTTACTACTAAAAACTGCTAATTGTTAGTTTTTTAAGCTTTTCTAAAGGATGATATGCCCTGAAATTCAATCATATCAACATTATCAATTAGGTTGCCACTTATAAAATAAATGCAAGAAATATGAATTTGTTAAAGCTCTTTTAACAATAACAAACGATTGCGGAAATTTTTGTGGAAATGTTTACGTAAATTTAACTTTATAAACGCATTCATAATGACGAATACAACACTTAAGTTATTGGCTCAGCAATTACAAATAAGTATCTCTACTGTATCAAGGGCATTAAAAGATCATCCAGATATTTCAGCTGCAACTAAAGCTAAAGTAAATGCACTTGCTCAAAGTATGGACTATGAACCCAATGCATATGCCATTCAATTAAGAACACAGAACAGTAAAATTTTTGGGGTGATAGTGCCTGCCATTTCAAATTTATTTTATGATAGTTTTATTGCAGCGGTCGAAGAAGAAAGTAGAAAAAATGGATATGCGCTAATGATACTTCAATCAAGTAATAAGCTGGAGAATGAATTAGACAATTTAAAAATTTTTAGACAAAATAGAGTGTCGGGTGTATTTGCTTGTTTGTCTGCACAAGCTGAAAATTTAGAGACCTATCATAGAATGACAGAGAAAGAAATCCCAATTGTGTTTTTTGATATCGTACCCAAAGACAATCGCTTCACTAAAGTGCGCATGGCAGACGAACGTTGCGCAACCATTGCAGCTGAAAGTATCATTAAAAGAAATTCAAAAAAAGTACTTGCCATTTTTGGTGACCCTGGATTGTCTATTAGTCAAAAAAGAAAAGCAGCTTTTCAAAGTTTTATGGAAACTTATGCACCAAAAGTGCATGTCAGTTATATGGAAGCTAAAAGTACTAATGAAGCAGAAGAAATTTTTAGAAAGCAATATGCAAAAGTGCAAAAATTTGATACTGTATTTGCAATGACTGACGAGATTTTAATTGGTGTTATGAAAGCGGTCCAAGCACTTGAGATTAAAGTACCAAAACAGGTTGGTATTATTAGTATTAGCAATGGCTTTATTCCTAACTTATACCATCCTCATATTTGTTATGTTGAAACCAGTGGTTATGAATTAGGTAAATTAGCATTTATACAAATGATGGCAAATTTAAAAGGAGGGAAGACTTTAACTGAATTAACTGTGGAAGCAAAATATGTTCCTGGAGGATCTATGTAAACTAAAATACATTGTAAATAAAAAATTGAAATTTATAAATAAAATAATCTTAACACAATTACCAATTATATATGCTGACGAAATTTAAAACTTTTATTTTCGATTTGAACGGAACAATGGTGAATGACATGCCCTATCATATTCAAGCATGGCATAACCAAATTATTACACTAGGGGGCCTTTTAACATTGGAAGAAATGAAGCACCAGTGTTATGGCAAAAACGATGAATTATTAGAACGCGTTTTCCCAGGTAGATTTAGCTTAGAAGATCGTATTAAAATTGGGAATGAAAAAGAAGCTTTATACAGATTAGAGTTCAAGCCATACTTGAAACTTATTAAAGGTCTAGATTCCTTCTTGCAGATTGCAAATGGAAAAAATATAAAAATGGGTATTGGGTCGGCAGCTATTACAGAAAATATTGAGTTTGTATTACACAATACCATCGCAGGAGAATATATTTCTACCATTGTAAGTGCGAATGACGTTAGCCTTAGTAAACCTCACCCAGAAACATTTTTAAAATGTGCATCACTGTTAAATACAGCCCCTATTGAATGCCTCGTTTTCGAGGACACTCCAAAAGGAGTAGAATGTGCATTAAATGCAGGGATGAAAGCAGTCGTAATTTTAGGAGAACATGCGCAAAACGAATTTGAACATTTTGGAAATGTTATTCATTATGCAAATGATTATACTGTATTAAATGAATTTATTACTGCTGTCTAATTATTTACTTTCCAATACAAAACTTAGAGAATATAAAATCTAATTGATCCTCATTCGTTATTTGTCCAGTTATGGTTCCTAAATAATGTAAAGCTTGTCTAATATCAATTGCAAGTAGGTCGCCTGTGACCTCGTGTATTAAACCTGTTTCTACGTCATTTAATGCAAGCAATAATTTCTTCAAGGAACTTACATGCCTTGCATTAGTAACAATGGTTCCTTCTTTATTTAAACCCTCTCCTACCACTCTTTTATGTAATTCATTTTCAAGTGCAAGCATATTTTCCTTGTCTTTAGCGGAAATCAAAATCACCTCTTTTAATGCAGGGTCTTGTAGAACCCCTTGGTCTTTCAGTAAATCAATTTTGTTACCTACTAATATTAATTTGTCTTTGTTTATTTCTTGTTCCCAATTTTTCACTTGTTCAACACTTGCATCATTAATGTCAAATAATGCAATCACAATGTCTGCTGCAGTAATTTTTTCTCTACTCTTTTCAATTCCCATTTGTTCAATACTATCGTCCGTCATTCCACGTATTCCTGCAGTATCTATAAGCTTGTATAACACGCCCTGTATGTTTAAATATTCTTCTACAGTGTCTCTGGTCGTTCCAGGAATTTCACTTACTAATGCCCTGTTTTCATTTAAGAACGCATTTAATAAAGTAGACTTACCTGCATTGGGTTTTCCTACAATAGCAACCTGTACGCCGTTTTTGATAACATTGCCTAACTTAAAGGAGTCTAATAATGCTTGTGTTTTAAATTGTAATTGCTGTACTAAAATTTCTAGTTCTTTTTTATTCGCAAATGCAACATCCTCCTGAGAGAAATCTAATTCCAATTCTATTAATGCAGAGAATTTTATTAATTTTTCACGCATCAATTGTAAGTCATTAGAAAAGCCTCCTTTTAAATTATATAAAGCAGTTTTTCTAGAAGCTTCTGTATTACTTGCTATTAAATCTGCAACTGCTTCTGCTTGCGTTAAATCTAATTTTCCATTCAAGAATGCCCTTTGTGTAAATTCCCCCGGCTTAGCCATTCTAGCACCATGCTCAATCATAAGTTGCAATATAGCGTCCTGAATATAAGGTGATCCATGACATGCAATTTCTACCACTTCTTCTCCCGTATATGATTTTGGAGCTCTATAAATTGTAACAACAACTTCGTCCACTACCTCTTTACCATTCATTAATTTTCCATAATGTACTGTATGGGTAGGTTGATTCGCTAAACTTTTTTTAGAAAAAACAGAACCTACTATATGAATAGCGGCTTCTCCACTTAGTCGAATAACTGCAATAGCACCTAAACCTGGTGCAGTTGCCAATGCCACAATAGTATCGTTCCATGTACTTAAATTCTCACGCATGATGCAAAGGTAAGTAAACATAAATACCCCCTAAAACAAAAATCCCTCCTGAAAAATCAGGAGGGATTTTATATAGTATTGCGTAAACGCAAATGATCTAATCTTCAGAAACTTGGAATACAATTGCTTGTCTATGACGGTAAATTACATTACGGCCATTTTGAACAGCTGGCTTCCATTTTGGACCTCTTGTGATAACACGAACTGCTTCTTCTCTTGTGCCATATCCAGGATCGTTTTCAGCTTTTACATCACTGATAGAACCATCTCTTGATACAACGAAAGAAACAACTACAGCGTATTTACCAGAAGGAGCGCCATTTTCTACTGGCAAGTCTCTGTTCAATGTTCTTTCTAGGTAACGAATCCAACCAGACTGACCTCCAGGGAACTCAGCAGGGATTTGAACCACAGTAAAGATTTTGTCAGTTTCTTCCTCAGGAGGGGCAGCAACACCAGTAGATTGCTCAACTGGAGCTACGATTCCTTCATCTTTGGTACCTTCTTGGTTAAATGAACCAATTTTGGTATCCTCCAATTTTTCAACTTCCTTAATTTCGTCTTCTTCCTTTACTTCCGCATCTTTTACAATTTTCGGAGGTGTAAATTTAGTGACTTCCACTTTAGGAGGTTCAACTTTTGGTGGAGGCGGTGGTGGTGGTGGTGCTTTTTTCTCTTCTTGTTGCACATTTTCCAATGACATATCAACAGCTATGATTTCAGTCTTAGGCTTTTTGATACTATTTGAAATAATGGTTCCACCTCCGAGTAAAAGGACTACCGCGACCATCCCAATCAATCCAGCTTTAAGACGCTTATTATACGTTTTACGTAAATCATAAGCGCCATAATCCTTGTTTTTGCCTTCAAAAAGAAGGTCAAGAATGTCTGCGGTTAATATTTTATTTGTATCCATTTTTAATGCTTTTAATTGCTTGTAGGAGGTTGTGCACTTTTATCAGATAAAGAAACTAATGTAGCTTCATCTTTACCAATATCAACCAATGCATATTTTTTAACTACATTAATAGCCATTTCATCCAAGATATCAATCACGTTTTGATACGTACATTCTTCACTTGGTTTAATTACTATTACTAAGTCTTTTTCTGGATTGGTTGGATCCGTTGCACGACTTCTAACGTCAGCTTTCTTTTTCATGATTACATCACGAATTGAATTTTCACCATTGTATGAAGCAGACTTGAAATTATTACCAGAAGCATCCACTTTAAGCTGTCCTTCGTAATAATAAATATGATTGTCTGCACCCATTAAGATAGTAAGCACTCCTGATTCTTTGGCCTTATTTTGGTCTTCAGGATTTACTTTATCATCTGGTAAAATCAACTTCATGGCTGTAGGTTGGCTCATGGTTGTGGTAAAAATGAAGAAGGTAATCAATAAGAAACCTAAGTCCACCATCGGTGTTAAATCCACACGCGTTGATAGCTTTTTTCCTTTTTTGACCCCTGGTCCTTTCTTTTTATGTCCACCGCCCGAGGTATCTAATTCTGCCATATCGATAGCTTTTAATTAGTTTATAATTTAGTTTTCCTGTTTTTCTCCACTCATAGACTTTTTCCATAATTCCGATCCAGCAGGAGCGTTTTCAGGATTAGTAATCATCTGGAATTTTTGAATACCGTTTTTCTTGAATGCATCCATCACATTTTTGAAAGCAGGATACTTGGCTACATTGTCCCCTTTTAACATCAGTTCTAATTTTGAGCCAGCATATGCTTCATTAACTACTTGCATCCAAACCGTTAATTCATTATTCGTACTGTCCTTGCAAGGAATTCCCTGCAACGCATCTCCTGTTTTTTTATCCTCTGGAATGGCTAAGAAAGCGTTGATGCCCGATAATGGACCTCCAATGAAATTAGCATTTTTAAACGCCGCAACATTGATGCCTAAATTTCGAGTTGCATTCAATGAATTTGCTACAACTTCTCTCTTTTGCTTATCATCTATAGTAAGAAATACTTTGCCATCCTTTGTAATAGTTACTAAAACGAAATCCTTTGAAGGAGCAACTTTAGAGGCTACTGAACTTGGAGTAGTCACTGCAATTGCTTCAGCTGGTTTAAATTTAGTAGTTAATATAAAGAAGGACAATAACAGGAAAGCCACATCGCACATGGCTGTCATGTCGATGGATGTGCTCTTACGAGGCAATTTGGCTCTACCCATTGTAAATTCTTTTTTAAATTATATAAGGTTACCCTTATTGAAAATTATTTGTTTTCGATTACTTGTAGTTCGCAGCAAAGCTTTGAGTCAAAGTAAATCCAGATTCGTCAATACCGTATGTAATTCCGTCGATACTTGTAGTAAACACGTTATACATAATGATAGCGACAGCTGAAGTACCAATACCTAATGC
>Ga0075464_10000010_pt1 | contig 61791 bp, 61 predicted proteins | sample DEB19_08_DNA_5_FD_75068 | JGI IMG/M metagenome (GOLD analysis project Ga0075464, IMG submission 75068) | Aqueous microbial communities from the Delaware River and Bay under freshwater to marine salinity gradient to study organic matter... | ecosystem: Environmental > Aquatic > Marine > Coastal ...
AAGCAATTCTTTCTGCGGTACTACGACTGGATGCCAGAGCAGCACTACCGGCAGTAATTGCAGCTGCACCAACAACAACTTTGGCCGCAGTAGAAACTGATGAGGTGGCCGCAGATACAGGTGGAATTGCTGGTGTGGAAGGAATACTCGGTGTTGCGGGTTTGGGCACTCGTGTCGGCTTAGGCGTTGGCTTAGGCGTTGGCTTAGGCGTTGGCTTAGGCGTTGGCTTAGGTGCACCAGTGGTTGGCTTAGGCGTTGGCTTAGGTGCACCAGTGGTTGGCTTAGTGGGTTCTGCAGCTTTGCCAGAAGGTTTTGTTGGCTGTTCTTTGATGGAAGGTGTCTTTTCTATTTTTAAACTTGTTGGCTTCTTACCGGTCAATGCCTTTATTATTTCTTGATTACGACTATCCTTTTCTTTCTGTTCTTCTTTGAAATAATTCTGTTTTTCTTGTTCTTCAAGTTTTTTTGTAACCTCAGACTTGACCATCATTTTGTATATCTTACCCAAAATTTCAGGATTATCTAATTTGCCCACACTCGTCATTGATGAATCACCACCAAACAGTTTAGATACGATTGAACGTGTTTTTTCAACACCACGAGATAATAGACTGCTCGTGGTGCCTTTAGTTTGTTCAGATAATTCTGGTTTTGCCATTAGGTTCTCATTCGTTCTTTGATTTTCTGATTTTCTTCCTCAATGTACTGAACTAACATAGCAACATATACATCCCTTTCCCACGGCATCATATTGTCCAATTCAGTCAGACTATACTTGTGGTGTTGCATCATCGAGAAATTCGTCTTATAATGATTTCTCAGATTGTCGTGGCGAAAGGTTATACGAAAAAACTTTCTAATCCTTCCACATCAATCTTATGGTGGAATCCACATTTTTTACAATCCATTTCGATTGTCTCTTTTAACTTTGGTAAGTTATTGAAGAAATTTTCAACTTTACTAAATTGTTCTTGGTTCATTGTTTCAACAAAGTCCAACATTTCTTCTACTGGTGTCTCTTTACCATAATAGAACTGTTCGCCATCGTAAATGTATTCGATGCTCTGCGCAATCATATTAAAGGTAATATCTGTAATATCATCATATTTGATGGAGTCTTTTACTATACCAAATTCTGGATACTTCATTTTAACCATCAACTTATCCGTCAATTGTATTTCTGGTGAAATCGTTTCATCCATTGTCACTTTAATTTCCAATAGATTCAATTGTTTTTCCATGATATTACCACACTCAACATCATCAACTTCATTATTGCAACGATAACGCGAATCGATTGTTTCACCTACGGATTTTGCACGAAGGTTGATGAAATAGTATTCAATATCAATAATTGGTAACTTATCGATATCCACATTTTCTGTTAGTGTACAATTATATAAAATATCATGAATTGCCTGATGAACAGAACTGGAATCCTCAGATTCCATTGCCATCAATAGATTTCTCTGTTCTTTTACTAAAAATGGTCTAAATTTAATTTTCTTTTTTGATACTGGTAAATCTAGTTCATAGGTTGGTACATCAATTTTTGGCAATGCCATAATAACTCCTTAAATTATAAAATCAATTAAAATACTGTATAATCGGTATTTTGTTTCCAGCGTGTATAAGCAAATGTTATAACTAATTTATGATAACCATCAGAACTCCAATCTAAATCCAACTGATTCATGGAAATTGGATATGCATCAATAATATGAACCGAATAAGATGGTCTATTCGCAACATCATATTGTGTAATTAATAGATCAGCTGAATAGTCCGATTTATAACCGAAATTATTAGTCGATGCCGGATTAATTAGTTCAAACCACTTATCAAAGAAATATTTTTGTTTCATGTCATCGGTTATCATGAATGTCAAATCTAAATCATTATATGTCATTAAATAAGGGAATTTTTCAACCGGACCATATGTTCTTTGTTCAGTTGTCGCAATTGTTTTACCTGGCAATTGAGCATTTTCACAACGATACAACAGACTCCTATCTGTTCCAAATTGTGGATATATCTGTACATCAAATCGACTTGGACGAGATAAGTCGGTTTGGAAACTAGATTTGAAACTTTGTATACTTCCTGCCATTTAGGAATTCCTTATTTCTTCTACGGATTCTTGCCATACCTGATTAGGAGTGGCACCTTTAAATTGTTGAACTGGTATGTGAATGGCGATATCCCATTCTTCGGGCAAAACGGCAAGAATTCTGGATTTCACATGTGGATACAAATAACGTTTAATGCAAGGTTTGAACTCTTTAAACCGTTTCGACGCCTCCAAGATGTCATAGGTGATGCGGATGCGTTTAATTTCGTCGTCATCATTTAAGATTGCAAGTGCCATCAACTTTCGCAAAAATACCACTCGGTATTTGAGTGGTAAATAATGTAAGTTGAGTCCTAGGAAACCATCATCATATCTCTGTAATGGCATAACTAGAGGGAACCTGTCATAATAAGGCATATCGTGCTTGCCTTTTGGATCATATACAAAGAAATACAATGCACCAATTAAGAATTTTTGTCGATTAGTTGGAGTAGTATATCGACTCTTTTCTTTGGTGATAGGTATTGCAAGTCTAGTAGGATTTCTCAATTGTGCAATCTTTTTGGTTAACCAAAGAATCGATTCGCGACCCATGGTTTTCAGATTGGCAGCAGATTTCTCGCCAGATAGTGATGTTAAGATTGATGGTTTTATAGTCATGGTGTATTTAGTTATAGGCCGAGATGCTTTTCTGTGACAATTTTGAACTCCCAACTTCTATCCAAACAGAATTCGGTTGCAGCAGCCCATTTTGCTTCATTCACCCCCCATGTGGTGACTTCTTGAATATACCGTTTAGTCACTCGTTTCTGTGGCGATGGTTGTTTTGTTTGTTTTTCTGGTTTAACTTCGATCATTGTGGTTTTAAGTTTTCCATCTTTTGTTCTGGTTTTTACTAAAAAGTCAGGAAAATAACGATGCCACCGTCCATCCACTGGCGATTTGTAAGGAACGATGATTTCTTCAGATGCCCACGACACCACATCTGGATTTTTATCTAACCAATCCATGACTCTACATTCCCAACTGGAACGGTAGATAATGTTTGTGTGGTCACCCATGTATTTTTGTGGGTTGGATGGGGTAAATACACCCTTATATGCTTTTGAATATGCCATAAATACTATGTATAACTTTTAAAAAATTGAAGGAAAAAATGGCCGCACCGAAAATTATTAACATTGATACGGGTCCATCAACTGAAACTGGTGGTGAGCTGGCGGCCTTGTACAATTCAAAATACGAAACTGTTAGATTGCAATATCCAAGAGATTTAAATTCAACTCCAAAATTGCATGCTGTAAAATTTGATGCATATGCAATCGATCCCGTAACATATGAACAAGTTACAAGTGCAGTAGTTTCTGCTGGAACACAAGTATGGAACAATCCTGGTGAAACTGTTGCAACAGCATATTCATCAGCTTCGGGGTTAACAGAAGAAGCCAAAGCTGCATTGCAAACAGGAGATGTTGGTGCAATATTTAATAACACATTAAAAGTTGTTAGTAAACCAACAACACTGGAAAAACCAGGCGATTCAATAACTTTATATATGCCAGAGACGGTCAACTTCTCATATAATGCACAATATGATGAATTGAGTTTATCTGAAGCTGCACAATCGGTTCCTTTAGCTGGCAAAGTAGCAACCGCAATTACCTCGACAATTGGAAACCGAGCAGCTGGTGGAAATGCGGCCGCACGATTATTATTAAATACAGCAGGGTATGTATTCAATCCCCAACAACAATTATTATTTGAGGGCATCGACTTTCGAACATATAATATGACATTTACGTTTACTCCTTATTCTAAAAAAGAATCTGATGAAGTAGCAAGAATCATACAATCATTTAGAAAAAATGCAGCACCTAGTATTGTTACTCAATCGGCCGGTTTCTTTTTTACACCACCTTCAATATTCAATGTATCTTTTATGTTCGATGGTCAAATTAATACCAGTATTAACCAATTAAAGAAAAGTGTATTGGAAAATGTTGATGTCAATTATGCACCAAATGGTTGGTCTGCTCATGAAGATGGTTCTCCGGTACAAATAACAATGTCATTAAGTTTTAAAGAAATAGAACTTGTTGATCGAACAGCAATATTACAAGGTTTCTAATATGAAATATTTTCAATCATTACCAAAAGTTATTGTTACCGATACAAATCGAACATCAATAGTATTAACAAATTTGATGGCAAGAGCAAGTATCATTTCAGAATTATTAAAAAATCCATTGCTTTTTTATAGTTATGATATACAAGAATCGGATACACCAGAAATAATTGCGCACAAATATTATGGTACTATGGAAAGATATTGGTTGGTACTATTTGCGAACCAATTAATGGATCCGCAATGGGATTGGCCAATGAATAGTTTGGTATTTTCCAAATATCTAGATGATAAATATGCGTTTGGTGAATTGGATGTCGTACAACGATATGAAAAAATTTATATACAAACAGATGTAATTAATAATATAATAACAACACACTCAATCGAAATTGGAGAAGATGAGTACACAACATTAATGCCATCAACAAATTCATATAATTTACCAACTGGCACAGTTATTGTTGAAATCACAAAACGAGCAGTAACTAATTATTACTATGAATTAGAACTCAATGAATCAAGAAGAAATATAAAATTATTAAATAAATCATATGCATCCGAATTGGAAACGCAATTGAATAAAGTTATGAGTTGATATGAGCACAATTACAGATTCACCATCGAATGGTTATTTTTATCCACAAGATGCAAGTGTTGATAGTTTAAAAATAATAACTGGCACTGGGCAATCGGTTGATGTCAAATACCTTTTAGTTGAATTATCATATTTTGAAGATATTTACAATTTTGTGTTATCTGGTTACATATTATTGAGAGACGGTATTGGATTAATTGAACAATATCAATTGACCGGTAAAGAAGTGATAGAAGTGAGTTTCGGCAAAACTAGCAACATACAAAGAAAAGTTCAGCGATTTAGGTTATATTCAATACCAACCAAAAATCCTGTTGGTAACTTAACAAGTGAATTCATTAAATTACAATTTTGTTCTGAAGAATTGTTATTATCAGAACAAACAAAAGTGACGCAATCATTTCGTGGACAAACAATAAAAAATATTGTTACTAATATATTAACCGATAAGTTAAAAGTTTCTGCAACTAATATTAATATACAAGATACAGTTGGTGTGTATGATTTTAATATACCAACAATTAAACCACTAGAAGCAATTAGTTGGTTATCTACGTATGCAAGGCCTGCTGGCAATAATCTGATTGGTGCGGATATGTTATTTTTTGAAACAAAAGACGGTTTCAATTTTAAATCATTAGGAACATTATATTCAGCTCCTGTATATAAAACATATAAGTACCAATTACAAAATATCACAAATGCAGATCAACCACCAGATGAGGATATCATTTCGGTGTTGGATTATGAATTCGTCAAAACATTTGATAATTTAAATGATGTTGCATCCGGAACATTTGCTAATCGTCTCATTTCTCTGGATCCATTAACTCGGTCAAGAACAGTTACAGATTTTGATTATTCGAAATATAAAGGCGCATCATTAAATTCTGGTAAAGTTTTAAATACCAACCAAAATCGATTGGGTAAAACACAAAGCCAATCATATGAAGGCAATTTGAAAATGGTTATTGGTAATGCAAATCAAACAACCAAACCATATATACCCACAGGTTCAATAACCAATTCTGATATCGGCAAAGACATTTTCATTGAAACATTTGTTCCAAATAGAACTTCCCAAGTAGCTCTAGCAAATCACACCATCGTCAAGATTAAAATACCAGGAGATTCAAATATTACAGCTGGCAGAACTGTAAATTTCAATTTATTGTCATTATTTGGTGGTGAAAATAGACAATTAGACCAAATGTATTCAGGTAAATATTTGGTAACTGCTGTAAGACATATATTACAATCGCAAGGCGTATTTCAAACTGTTTTAGAATTAGCTAAAGATAGTACACCGGTGCAGGCAAGTTCTTCTAATTATAATGATGGTCTACCGCAACAAGGGAATTTCGCATGATGAATAATTTTTTAGGCAAAGACAAATTTGTTTGGTGGGTGGGGGCAATTGAGGACCGGATGGATCCATTAGGTCTAGGAAGATGCAAAGTTCGTATTTTTGGTTGGTATGATGACGGTACACCAGAAGCAAAATCTAAAATTAAAACTGTTGATTTGCCATGGGCAATACCATTACTTCCATTGAACAATTCCAGATCATTTTCGGCACCAGAAATTGGTGATTGGGTTATGGGATTTTTCTTTGACGGTGAAGCTGGACAATTTCCAGTAATGATGGGTGTATTGCCTGGTTATACTGCACCACCAACACAATAAGGATTCAAAATGGCATCACATGAAACTTCTGTAAACTTAGGTGATTTTGGAACAGTGAATTTTACTTTAAAGGAAAACTTTCCACCAAATTCACCTTTTGGCACATTATTGAATAAAGTTGGTGTACAAACTACTCCGCCATTAGCGAGAGGTTATGTAACAAATTCTGCTATCGATTTACTCAATGGCAATCTTGCACACATATGCGATTTTAAATTCATATTCAACTTTGATATAATGGGAACATTAGGATTAATTAATCCAATAGAAGCATTACAAAAAGCAATACGTAATGCAAAATTAAAAGCGGCAACAAGATTGCGTTTGTTGTTACAGGAGGTTATTGCAGCTTTTCGTAAGATAGCAGATGCTATTACTGATGCAATGGCTATAGATCCTAGTGGAACACTTTCGTTTTATTGGTCACAAGGAAAAGATATTGTATCCAAAGTTAATGATGTGATACAATATATTGCAGAAAAAGTAGAAATGGTATTGGAATGGGTATTTTTTGCAAAAATGATTTTAGAATTGATTCAGTGGATTAAAAGCTTACCTGAAAAAATCAGAACATTATTGGCAACCTGTTTAAGTAACTTCACCAATTCAATTGTACAATTGGCAAATACCATAAAATCAATACCAGAACAAATTTCAAGTTTGACTGCTTCACAGATACAATTCATTGCTGATGAATTTACTGCGGTTGCAACAACCACAGCGAATACACTAAAATTGAGTCAAGAAAGTAGTAATACACCACAAGTAATTACGGATGTATTAAATTCACCAACCAATAGTGATGCACAACTAGCGGCCATTGATGAATATATAAAACAAAACGTACCAACACAAGAAGAAATAAATGGCCAAAAATTTCCAGATATCTCTAATAAAAATTCTCCATAATAGGACTATACTATGTCACTAACTAAACCGGATTTTGTAACTGCATGGACAGAACCAGAATCTGCTGCAAATACAAATTATCAACCTGTTTATCCATACAATAACGTCACACAAACTAAAGGTGGTCATTCTTTTGAAATGGATGATACTCCTACACGAGAACGTATAAGATTACAACACGGAAAAGGTAGTTTTTTGGAAATGCATCCAACAGGAGATGAGGTGCATAAAATTGTAGGTGATGGTTATACAATTATTGCTGGAGACCATAATATTGCTATTGGTGTTGATGATGGCAATAAAGAAAAGAAATTAAATATCACAGTACATGGTGATGCATATTTTTGGGTTCAAGGTGATAAAGTTGAACAAGTAGATGGCAGTGTCGAACAATATATAAAGGGTAATTTTACACAAACCGTTGAAGGTATAAGCACAACAACATCTTTTGGTGACATGAGAATCAATGCGGGTGGTGCATTATTAGGTAAACTATCAATCACCTCACCCAATCACGTTAGAATAGATTCTGATTTATACACCACTGGTGGAATACACACTAAAACATTAGTATCAGATCGTCGAGTTGATGCGGGATGGGGTGTGAGTGCAGGCGCGCAAGGATTTGTCACAACAACTGGTGGTTTATCTGTAGGTATACCTTTAGCTGTTCCTGGTCAAATTGTTTCAGTTGGATCCATTACTTCTTTTACTAGTGTCAATGCACCATTAGGTAATTTTGGTATTTCTTCGTCGATATTAGCATATGACATAGTTAATCAACTATTGCGCAGGGTACATGCACATCCAACACCAGAAGGACCGTCAGGTCCACCATTCACTGGCGAAATGTCAGCATAAGGATTATTATGAGTTCGAGTATATACGCAAGATTACAATATAGTTTTCCAGATCCAGCTGCAGCTGAAGTAATTGTACCACTATCTGATGCCGTCATTAAACAAATGAGTGTGACTCCAAAGTTTATGAACGAATGGCAACAAGAAGATGTAGCTACTGCAAACACAGGAGGATATTATATTAATCCTATGGTTGACACAATTTCCAATATACAATTAACGGCCACCAATCTTTTATCTATTCCTTTTGCTTCAGGTACATCAAATGCGATTTCTGCATTAATATCAAATACCTTTTCATCGGCATCAGACACTAATCAAAATACTGCCGGTGGTTTTTTGTATCACACAAATAGATTATCGAATGTAATAGATTTGGATTCAAACATTGTAGAACCTCATTTTGAATCTGCAATGGGTATTGGTAAAATGATGATGTATTTTACCAATCAATCTGATGGTGTACAAAACAATTCTCCAATATTGGGTAGTTTTACAAGTCTATTCATCGCAAACACGTTGACACAATTTCAAACTACAGCCAATAATTATGCCAACATCTATAAAAATACTATAACAGTTTCTGGTATAATGCCTAACCTGACTTATACATCAAATATTAGTTTGTCTGATGCACAATCCATGGCTAATGCATATTACAATATGAACATAACGATGATAAATTTTAGAAACCAAGATAATGTTTTCTTTCAAAATTCATCACAAGTTTTGAATGATTTTAATAAAGTCAACCATTTTTCAACAATGGGTCAAACAGAAAATGAATTGATACAAAATTACATAGGTTCACCTAAACTTCTTTCGCGTTTAAACTCATGAATTTAGAAAATTCGATTTATACCTACGATAAATAAACAATGGCAAACATAACAAAATTATATTCGGATATAGATTTCACCTTCACGAAGAAACCAGTGACAGCGGATGTCGCTCTCAGTTATGATGCACAAGCTGTAATTCGTTCAATAAGAAATTTGATATCATCAAAACACTATGAGAGACTTTGGAATCCAGATTTAGGATCAAACATTGATACTTTACTATTTGAATTAATATCACCAACAACCGCTTCGAATTTGAAACAAGAATTGACAACAGTTATTAAAAACTATGAGCCGCGAGCAAATTTAAAAGATGTAACTGTAACTCCAATGCCCGACCAAAATGCTTACAACATATCATTGAGTTTCTTTTTAGAAAATGCAACACAACCAACAACAGTAACAATTCTTTTAGAGAGAAATAGATAAAATGGCTGGTGCTAATTCAAATATTCAAATAACAGATTTAGATTTTGATTCAATCAAAAATAATCTCAAGACATTTTTACAATCTCAAGACACATTAAAAGACTATAATTACGAGGGGTCTGCATTATCTGTTCTTTTGGATGTTATGGCATACAATACACAATATAATGCCTACTATTTGAATATGGTCGCAAATGAAATGTTCTTGGATAGTGCGATACAAAGAAATTCTGTAGTATCTCAAGCAAAATTATTAAATTATACACCAAAGTCTGCAATTGGGCCATCAGCCAAAATCAATTTGACAGTAAATCAAGTAACCGATGCTTCACTAACGTTACCAAAATTTACAACATTCATGTCAGAAGCAATTGATGGTATTAATTATAATTTTGTCACTTCTGATTCCACTACAGTCAATGTCACAAATAATATTGCACAATTTAATGACATTACAATTAAACAAGGAACTCCAACCACTATATCATATACGGTAAGTGCGCTGGCCAATCCAAAATATATTTTTAAAGTTCCAGGTAATAATGTAGATACGACAACATTACAAATATTAGTACAAGAATCCTCATCTAATAGTTCTTACCAAATTTATACAGAAGCTTCTAATTATCTAACACTGGATGGAAAAAGTTTAGTCTATTTCTTACAAGAAGGACTTAATGGTGTGTATGAAATATACTTTGGTGATAATATATTGGGCAAAAAATTAAATGATGGCAATATTGTCAGAATGTCTTATATTGTCACAGAAGGTTCAGCAGGAGCTGGTGCCAACAATTTCGTATTAATGAATCCTATTGGAAGTTATTCAAATACTTCAACATCTTCAATTGTTTCAGCTTCAAATGGTTCTGCTCGAGAAAGTATATCATCAATAAAATTTCAAGCGCCAAAATCCTATTCTGCACAAAACCGTGCAGTTACTAAAGAAGATTACATTACAGCAATTCAACAAAATACATTAGGGTATTCATTTGATGCAGTTAATGTATGGGGAGGTCAAGAAAATGATCCTCCTGTTTATGGTCAAGTTTTTGTTTCACTAAAACCATCTGGTTCATACAGTTTAACAGATACACAAAAAACAAGATTGATGCAAGACGTTATCAAACCAATTTCGGTTATGACCGTGCAACCAACAATTGTTGATCCAGACTATACATATGTTCAAATTTCAGCAAATGTGTATTATGATCCGAAGAAAACCACTTTAACTGCTTCACAAATTCAAGATAATGTTAAAAGTGCAATTAGTAATTTGGCAGTATCGTCATTAAATACATTTAATTCTACATTCAAAATGACGGAATTTGCTGATGCTATTAGTTCAGTGGATGCTTCTATTATCACGAATGAGATTACAATTAAATTGCAGAAAAAGTTTTATCCAAACCTATCTGTACCAACCAATTATAATTTCTTTTATGGCACAGAATTAAATAGAGGAATGTATTTGAGTGGTGTGAATAGTTACCCATCAATGCAATTTAATGATACCAACAACCTATCAACAATTATTGATGGAATTTTTATTGAAGAGGTGCCATCATCTACGAATGGTGTTGATACCATTTCCATTTTAAATCCTGGTTATGGTTACCAAACACCACCAACGGTAACCATATTAGGTGATGGTGTGGGTGCGACAGCAGTTGCTCTAATCAACTCTAACGGCACATTAAAATCCATCAATGTACTGACTCCTGGTGCAGGATACACTAGTGCCATTGCAACCATTACTCCATCAACATATGATACAACTGGACAATTAGGTGCAGCAGTGGTTAATCTGCAAGGTAGATATGGTTCATTAAGATCATATTATAATAATACAAATAATGTTAAAACAATTTTTAAAACAGATATAGGAACAATTGATTATCTTACTGGTCAAATAACATTAAATTCTTTTGGCCCGGTTGATGTTAATGATCCTCTTGGACAATTAACTATATCTGCATCACCAACAACAACAATCATATCATCATCATACAACAGAATCATCACTGTAGATCCATATGATGCAAATGCAATCCTTGTTACTGTCAAAGCCAAAACAACATGATAACAAACGGTCAAAAAACATCATTATTAATACCAACACAACTTCCAGAATTTGTTCGGGATAATCCAGATTATTCCAATTTTGTTCTGTTTGTGCAGGCATACTATGAATGGATGGAACAAACCAATAATGTCACAGATAGATCCAAAAATATATTGAGTTATGTTGATATTGACAGAACAACCAATGAATTTTTGGATTATTTTAAAAATGACTTTTTGCCTTATTTTCCAAAAGAAGTTTTAATTGATGAAAAAGAAGCAGTTAAAGTAGCTAGACAATTATATGAGTCGAAAGGTACACCATCCTCATATAAATTTTTATTCAGGTTATTGTTCAATTCAGATTTTGATGTTTTTTATACCAAAGATGCTGTATTACGAGCTTCAGATGGTGTCTGGTATGTAGCCAAAAGTTTAAAATTAGCTTCAGCTGATAATAATTTTCTAAACATAAAAAATTATAGATTATTTGGTGAAAAAACAAAATCTATAGCTACTGTTGAAACTTCGATTAAATCCGGAACAAAAATCGAAGTATTCATATCAAATATCGAAAGATTATTTGAATCGGGAGAAACAGTTCGTGTTGTAGACAATAATAATCAAACTGTACTTTTTGATGGCGAACCATTACGAGCTAAGATTTTAGGTCAAATTAGTCAAATCAAAATTGATCCAAATAAAAGAGGATTGTTATATGAACCGGGTGATCCGGTTGTTGTGTATGGTGGTTTAAATTCACCTGAAGGTAAAGGTGCAGTAGCCGAAGTGGGACAAACTACAACTGGAGCTATTCAACGCATTAATGTGGTCAATGGTGGTTTTGGTTATACTTATAATACATTAATATCTATATCTAATGCACCAGGAGCAAATGCCACCGTCGGTTCTTTAGATCCAAATCCAGCATTAACTGCTAATATTGCGGTACCAACCGATGTGATTGCACTAAAACGTTTTATACAAATCGGCAACACAAACTACAACTTTTCCAATATATCTATTGCAAATGCTAACACATTATTATCAGAAGCATTAAGTTTTGAAAATATATCAACATATCCAATCACTTCTGTTTTTGTAAATAATGGTGGTGGTGGCATTAAAAAAATACCACAAGTAACTGCTCTTTCATCTTTTACAAATGACGTATTTGAAAATTCATTGATATCATCTCTTGGTATATTAGCACCAATACAGATTCTTAATGCAGGAACAGGTTATCAAGCAAATGATAAAATTATGTTCACCGGAGGTACAGGACAAGGCGCCAGAGCTAATGTAATATCCGTAGATGCAAACGGGGCTATCACTGACGTTTCATTTGTATTTGGGAATGTTACAGATTTTCCACTAGGTGGTTTAGGTTATAAATTTGCTTATTTGCCAGCATTATCTGTAGTATCATCAAATGTTTTAGCATCAAATGCAAGTCTTTATGTTCCGGGCATATTAGGTGAAGGTGCGTTATTATCACCAGTAGTAGATCGAGCAGGATCAGTAACAACAATCAATCTAATAGATGGCGGCGAAGATTATGTATCAACAGCAAACGTTTCACTAAAAGTACAAGATATTGTTGTATCAAATGTATCAATATCAAATCTGCCGGTAAAAGGTGATGTGATATATCAAGGCGAAAATATTAATTTACAGTCATATCAAGCAACAGTAAATTCAATATCATTATTGCAACAAGATAATAACCCATCACTCTCAAAATATAATTTAAGAGTTTTTAACTACAACACAAATCCAGATCCAACTAAAATATTAAAAATTGATAAAAATGTTAATATTGTGATGGCGAACGTGGCATATTCCGAGTTATATAATCAATATGGTGTAAAAGTGTATGGTGATGGAACCGCTAAAGCTACAGCAACATTTTTAAATGGTTTGGTTATTGGTCAAGGACAATATTTAAATAGTAGAGGACAACCTAGTTCGTTTGATGTATTGCAAAGCGACATATACAATAATTTTACATACCAGATTACGGTAGAAAAAGAAATTGAAAAGTATAGAGATGTACTATTGAATTTATTACATCCAACTGGCATGAAAGTTATTGGTCGTTATTCATCAAAGTCATATGGATCATATGACTACCTAGGACTTGAAGCATTAAATCAGGGCAAATCATTAAGTGCATACACTGGGTACACAGGTTCTTCAGTCACAATGTTTTCTGATTTTACTAATACGAGTAATAATATATTGCATTTCAATAATTTGGGCAATGATGTAAATATTGCTAATTTTATTTTTGCAAATAGTACTATTGAAGTAGTGCCAACGAATGGTCCAAATATAAGTTCTACTGTTATTTCTATCGATCCTGCGAGTAATACTGTTACATTGACAGATAATACCTGGTTGACATTTGCAAATGTTGCATATATCGAAGCAATGGCCAATTCTAACGCCATAAATATAACATCACTCACAGGCAACTATGATATTGTTAATAACAAACAATATAGTAACACTGCATATCCATTAAAAGATATTGTATTTGCTGGTGATAAAATTTTAATATCAAATAATACAGTACGAACAGTTAAAGATGTTGATTATATTAATGGTATCATACATGTAACTACAAATATAACATCATATTCAAATTCATTAATGACAGTTAACAGAACACTGTCCGCACAAACAAAAGTTACGATTTATGGACCTACAGGTATACAGTATGTTCCTGAACTTATCACTGAAGATGGTATCATACTAACAACCGAAAATGGCCAAATAATCATATTAGGATAAACAATGTCAACAATTAAAATTTCAGAATTAACTTCATTATTGCACTTGGACACAAATACATCAAATACTTTGATTGTTGGTGTTGATTTTTCTACGGGACAAAAAATTACAGGCAATTTTACCGTAAAAACTTTATCAGAAGGTTTATATGCTAATAATATTTTAAATGTGGGCAATAATGAAATTTTATTTCCTGGTGTTATTGGTCAATTTATTAGTAATAATGAATCTTATTTGCAATTGAATTTAGAAAACAATAATGCAAATGGTTCGGGTGATTTGGTTGTAACCGCAGATATTGGTACAGACACTACACATTTTATCGATATGGGAATAAATGGTTCGAATTATAATTATGATGGCACACAACCATTTCGACCAGTAGATGGTTATCTTGTTGTGCAAGGAGGTTCCACTGATGTTGAACCTGGCGGCAATTTATTGATAGGTACAATTACAACAAATAGAAATGTTGAAGTGAGTTTAGGTGGCGTTTCAACTGAAAATGTTGTTGCGCAGTTTTTATATAATACCGGTTTCAAATTAACACAAAAACCATTGTTGTTTGCAGATGGAACTTCGCAGAATACATCATCCGAAGGTGCTAGTAGTTATGCAAATTCTGCATTTGACACAGCAAATTCTGCACTGATTATTGCACAAACACCATCATATAAATCAAATTCAGCAGAATCATATGCAAATTCAGCATTCTTAAAAGCAAACTCTGCTGTAACCAATGCCGCAACAGCAGATTCTAAAGCAGTAACAGCTGGTTCTTATGCCAATGCAGCATTCTTAAAAGCAAACACAGCATTAGCAAATACATCAGGAATATTTGCTGGTGATTTAACTTTTACTGGTAATGTTATCGCTCGTAGCATTTCAACAACTAACTTGATATCATTTGTCGGTGCAGGAACACCAGCAACAAATGCATTAGTTGAAATTATAGGATCAGCAAACGGAATACAACAAGTACCATCAAATGATGGTTATATGTTACATATAACAGGAAAAGCAAATACTCCTGCACGTTTGGTTGTGGATAGTTTTGGTGCAAATGCATATACATTAATTGCAGGTCGTTCTGGTAGAGGTACTGCTGTAGCACCAACCGCTATTGCAAATAATGATGTGTTATTAAGAATTAGTAGTAACGGATGGGGAACTACAGGATTTGCTCCATTAGGTTCAGGCAGAATAGATTTTGTTGCAGCTGAAAACTACACAGATACTGCAAGAGGTTCAAGAATTGAAATGTATAATGTGATAACTGGTTCAAATACAATAAACAAAATTGCTTCATTTAATGCAAATACTGTTGAGTTTATGGGAACAGTAAATCCACAAAAAGGATTTATTTTTAGTCCAAGAATTCCTAACGGAAATCAAACAGCAATCGTGATTGATTTTTCTTCAGATTCAACAATTACAGCAAATTTGATTGCAGATTTGGCAATCACCATGAACAATTACACGGCGGGTAAAATTGTAGAAGTTTGGTTAACAAATAACGATAATGCTAATCGCACAGTAACTCATGGTGTTGCGGCGTTACGATCAACTACGAAATCAACAACATTCACAATCATATCAAAAAGTTCAGCATATCTAAGATATTTCAGTATTGATGGTGATAATGCAAATACATTTGTAACCATAAACGCATAATAAATAAAACATGGCAAATAAAAATATACTTACTTCAGCTGCAAAAATTACGCAAGTAGAACGTGTGTTCTATTCACCGGTGTCTGTGGTGCCTCCACACACGGATGTACCATTATCAACAACATATTGTTTTTTATCAAAAGCAGAACCTTGGCCAGATGAAAATGACCCTCCTGTGCCAGCGCAAGATGTGTCATCGATTAAAAAAATATTCAAAAATATGTTTGTTGCAAAAAAAATCCGATCAAATGATATTTCTCCAGTCATACAGAGAGTTGATTGGGTTTTAGGCACCATTTATGATTATTATCAAGATACTGTAAATATGTCCGAACAGGACACAAATGGCAATAACATTTATAATTATTATATAAAAAATAGATATGACCAAGTATTCAAATGTTTGTGGAACAATAATGGATTAAGTTCAACAATAGAGCCATTTTTTGAACCCGGATCATACGGAACAAATAATATATATACAGGAACAGATGGGTATAAATGGAAATACATTTACACGATTGAAACTGGCCAAAAAGTTAAATTTATGGATACAACTTGGATGCCTGTTCCAGTTAGTTCAAATACACCCAACCCACTATTAAATTCTGTTGGTGCTGGAAGTTTGGATGTCATTAATGTGACAGATGGTGGTTCTGGTTATGACTCCACACTTGCAGTTGTTACTGTTAAAATTGTTGGTGATGGTACTGGTGCTGTTGCAGTAGCTAATGTATCTGGTGGAACGATTAATGATATCATAGTCACTTCACCCGGTTCAAATTATTCTTATGCAACAACTACAATAGAATCTACTTTAGGATCCGGTGCGTTATTGGTTTCACCCACATCACCCGTTGGTGGACATGCATCCGATCCAATATCTGAATTGGGTTGTTCTCGCGTAATGATTACAACAGAATTTAATGGCGCCGAGGGCGGAGTGATACCGACGAATATAGACTACCATCAAGTTGGTCTACTAATCAACCCAACAACAAAAGAACTTAGTCCAAATCCAGCAAATGGAACTATATATAGCACAACAACAGATTTTGTTGTAGCTCCAGGTTTTGGTGCATATACCAGTGATGAAGTTATTTGGCAAGGAACTTCCGTCAATTCTTCATCGTTTTCTGGTCGGGTTTTAAGTTTTGATGCGGCAACCAATGTAATTAAGGTTCTAAATATAGTCGGAACACCAATAACGAACGCACCACTTTTTGGTGTCGATTCTGGAACAACAAGAACATTGCTATCTTTTACACCACCATTATTCACATTATTCTCAGGTTATATAACCTTTGTAGAAAATAGAACAGGTGTACAAAGAAGTAGTGATGGCATAGAACAATTCAAGTTTGTATTAGGTTACTAAAGGAAGAAAATGGCTCTAAATTTTAATGTTGAACCGTATTTTGATGATTTTGATCCATCAAAGAATTTTCACAAAATTTTATTTAAACCTGGTGCAGCTGTACAAGCTCGAGAATTATCTCAATCTCAGACGATTTTGCAAAATCAAATTTCAAATTTTGCAGACAATATATTTTCACAAAATACACCAATTTCTGGAGGTAAAGTAACAACGAACTTAAATTGTTACTATATTAAATTAAATACACAATTTAATAACATAGATATTGTTGCTTCAGACTTTTTAAATAAAGAAATTCAAGACGCATCCGGCACTATCCGAGCCAAAGTTATTGCCACAGCAGAATCGATTGCTGAAGAACCTCCTACACTTATCGTTAATTATTATTCAGGATTGCAATTTACTGATGAATTGACAGTATACACCACGGATGATACAAATTTTGTTGCGACCACAATTGGTGTTGCTGGTGAAACAACATGTTCAGGCAAATCATCTACCGCATCTATTTCATCTGGTATATTTTATGTCATAAATGGTTACAATACATCAACAACACAAAATCCTGATGGTTCATATTCGAAATATTCAATTGGACATTTTGTTTCAGTACTACCACAAACAATTGTTTTAAACAAATATTCAAATGTACCATCATATCGTATTGGATTATCAATTAATGAAACTATTGTGGATTATATTGATGATACGTCACTTTTAGATCCGGCAGTAGGTGCATCAAACTATCAAGCTCCTGGTGCAGATAGATATCAAATCGTATTGAGTCTTATTACATTACCATTAACTGTTGGTAATGATGACCAATTTATTGAATTATTAAGAATAGATTCTGGCAAAATCATCAAACAAGTTGATGGCACCGTATATTCCGTCATCGATGATTATTTTGCAAAAAGAGATTTTGAAACCAATGGCGATTATGTTGTTGATGAATTTAAATTGACACCATCATCGAATACCACAAATTCATCAAATTATGATTTGAGAATTGGTAAAGGTCTAGCATATGTTCGTGGTTATAGAATTGAAAATCAATCTGATATTCTATTAACAAGCAATAGAGCTCGAACAACAGAAGATATATTAAATAATGCAATATTTATTGATTATGGTAGTTATTTCCGTGTCAATGGTGCAGATGGCACATTCGATGTAACAACTATGCCATCTATTGACCTGCATTGTGTTGCTAATGGTTCAATCAATACAACAAATACATCAACATACAATTCAACATTAGTTGGAACATCCAATATTAGAAATTTGCGTTTTGAAAATAGTATTACAGATGCAAATACTGCATCATACGTTTTCAAGGCATATGTTTCGGATGTAAATTCAACCACTTTAACAGGCACGGCATCAACCGGCACACCAACTACGATCAATTTTGTAGACACGACAGGTATATTCTCTAGTGTTTCAAATTCATACAATAATGTAACATTGTCGATTACATCTGGTACTAGTGCAGGAGATTATAGAAAAATTGTTTCTTATAATGCTGCGACAAAGATAGCAACTGTTGATGCTCCATTCACAGTTACTCCAGATAACACATCAAAATTCAGTTTACTATTTTCAACAACCAATGTTAATTCATTAGTAAAAAGAAATTCAAGCAATGTTATTGTAGCTACTGCAAATATAGATTATTCTGGAAAATTAAATGGTGTTGGTTCAGGTGATACCATATTGGTAAATCCTAATATGCCAGAAATGATCTTTGCTGTTGGTAATCATTATGTTGCAAATATATCAAATAGTAACTATGTTTCGACTAAAGTATTTCGTGCAAAAAGCTTTACGAGTATTGGTGGGTTATCCACATTAACGATTACCATTCCTACAGGTACACCGTTAACGTTTCTGGGAACAGGCGCATTATCTTCAGACACAATTAAACAAAATTTCACAATCATCAATAAAACTACTGGTAAGTTGTTAGATTTTTGTTCAACAGGCAACACAGTTACTATTTCTGCAGCTAATAAAACAGTAACATTTACCTCAAATTATTATTCAAATCCTGTAGTTGATGTTATTGCTGCAGTATCAATATCAAATGCTGATAATGTTACTAATATTTTAAAAACTAAAAACTTAGTTCAGGGTGTTGCTAATGTAGCCAGCATTTCAGGACCAAGTGGAATTATTTCGTCCAAAACTTACATAGATTTGACAAAAGGTCAAGTTTATATTAAAAATTCAGGAATTAATTCAAAAACATCTTTATATGTTTCGGACGTTAAACGAATCGTAAAAATTGTTGATTCCAAATCTGCGACGGCGGCAGTAACGACTGCTATGTTAACGGATTCTGCATATGATGTAACAAACTTATTTACTTTAAATAATGGCCAAAAAGATAATTATTATGACCATGCTTCTGTAGTGTTGGTTGCCGGCGCATCTAAGCCAAAAGGAAATATACTTGTCATATTTGATTATTATTCACACACCGGTGGAGATGGTTATTTTGATGTAAATTCATATCTGGCACCAATATCAACTTCAGCTGAATTATATCAGGATATTCCAACCTATACCAGTAAAAATGGCACTTCATATAGATTATCAGACAGTATTGATTTTAGACCATGCAGAAAAAATGCACAATCTGATTTTATATTTGAATATACAGGCAATCCATCTATTGATGATACTGGTATTTTATTACCACAGAACTTGAATGAATATGTAAGTGACTATTCGTACTATCTTGGCAGAAAAGATAAATTGGTGTTGAGTAAAGATAAAACTTTTAAATTTATCGAAGGCACACCATCGATTACACCTATTTTACCTACTGAGCCAGACGGATCATTGGTATTAGCGGACATAATTCTTGATCCATATACTGCATATATTCCAGGTGAAGCACCAGGAGGAAGTCAAGCAAATCTTTCCATTAATAAAGTTTTACACAAAAATTGGATTAAGAGTGATATTACAGACTTACAGACTCGTGTTAACAATTTAGAGTATTACACATCATTAAGTCTATTAGAACAGAATGCACAGTCCTTGCAAGTGCCTGATGTGAATGGATTGAATAGATTTAAGAATGGTATTCTTGTTGACGATTTTTCATCCTTTTCGGCTGCAGATACAGCAAATCCAGATTATGCTGCAAATATTAATGTCAGAAAAAAACAACTATCACCAATAACATTGGTTGATAATTTTCAATTACAAAATCCAATAGTATTAAAATCGTTAGGTACAATTAAGCAGACAAATAATTTTGCGGTTTCCAGTATTAATGGTACACACACCAATATTTTTACATTACCATATACAACATCAAATGTTGTTGTGCAACAATTAGCTAGTAGTACAGTTAGTTTGAATCCGTTTGGTGTTAGTGTATATCAGGGCATTGCTAAAATAAACCCACCGATGGATAACTGGGTAGACAATACAGAAGCACCAGGCATCATCGTTGTGGATCCGTCTATTCAAATTTATCAACAAACTGGCGGTGTGAATATTATTAATGCTGGCGATTTTGCAACTATACCAGGTACATCTTCGACTAGCACCACATCACAAAGTGTTCGTGGAGGAACATTAACTACACAAAGTACATATACAAGTCAATTACAAAATATAACAACAACAGGCAATTATTCTCAAACAACAACAACTATTGGTTCGAATAATGGTTATTTGACAAATATTGCGGTTCTTCCATATATTAGACCACAACAATTGGTGTTTTCATCAAAAGGTCTTTTAGTAAATGCACCAGTATCTACATGGTTTGATGGTAAAAGTATTGACCAATATATAACTTCACCTAATACAATTGAATTGACTGGTGTAACTGGAAAATTTGCAGAAAATGATATTATTGGATTCTATTTTTCAAGTAAATTCTATCCTACAGGACGAGTAGTATCTGTCTATAATTATCCATCATCAACAAATGTTAGATTGTATATTGCAGGACTTTTAGGTGCTCCATCATACACATCAACAAATGTTGTACGAAATGCACAATTTGATTCTTCGGGTGTATATTCATCAAGTACTGCTAGTGGTACAATTAATTCCAGTAATACTGTGGTGTCTCTAACCACATCAGGCACAGTTAGTGGTGTTGGTGGAAGTTACACACCAGAAGGTGGATCAGCTGCATACCAAGTATATAAGATACAAAATTCAAATGACTGGGGCACATTCCTAAACAGTTATGGTGTATGGGGGGATTTAACACAATCTGGATCTTATTCTGCTTCATTTGTTGTAAATGTGGCAGCCAATTCCACATTTGAGATTACCGGTTCAGCAACGGGTGCAGCAGGAGGTGCAGTAGTTAAGATTGATGGCATACAAATACTTGCATTAAGTAATCCTAAGACAACGACAAGTAATACCGTATCATTAAGTGCAGGAAATCATACAATTAGTTGGGTTGCGCAAAATGTGGCAGGTACACCAGCAGCTATTGGTGTTATTGCTAAAGATACTACCGGCACAATTGTTTATAACTCAACAATTCCACCAAATCTAATTTATGATTCAGTTGCACAAGAAGTTGTATTGCCAAAAGGTGGCGCATGGTTCACTGGCGTAACCAAATTTAAATTAGATGGCAAAGCATCTTCAATAACAGATTATTATGTTGGTTCAAAAGTCAATATATCATCAAAGTACTTATATTCATATACTGTTGAAACTGCAACATATGTTCCTCCTAAATCTGGTGGCGGCGGATTCTGTTTCACTGAAGATACTTTAGTTATGGTATCTGGTGGACAAAGAAAGAAAATCAGTGACATAAAAGTGGGCGATTCAGTACTAAATTGGAACAAAACAGAATTCAATAAAGTTACATTTATAGAAAAAACTGTTGATACAGAATTTCAAGGTCTTTATGCACCTAAAAAAGGCGACAAAGTTTTTGCAACAATCAATCATCCGATTTATATTGACGGAAAATTATGCAGTGTTGATCCAAAAGTCACCTATGAATTGTATCCTTGGTTAGGCATGACTGATAAATTAGTTCCATATAAAGTGGAAGAAGCTAAAGGACAGCCTGTATATAATTTATGGACTGACGGCGATGGTACATACACAGTAAATGGATACGGAACCACATCAATTATTGGTGAAGGTGGTGTTCTTCGTTTGGTATCAGACAGAAATCAAATTTCAGTTGGTCGTGCAACAGAACTATTAACTAAATTTACCAATGCAGGTCAATCAACGGTATATGGAGCATATATCTTGAATAACTATTTGGGCAAATTAGACAACAATATAATTAATAATATTTTGGTAAAAGCATTTAAAAATGAAGAAAGTGTTATTACACAAAAATTTGTGATGACATTATTTAAAGTTGTAGGTAAAATTGCTTGTATTATCAACAATAAATAATCAATAGTCTTATTGGAAAAAAATAAATGGCATACACATATACAGTATCACCTACACAAATCATTTCACAAATATATAATTATTCCGCTAATGTGATTGCATATGATGCAACAACAAAAATTGTTACATTAGATGGTCCAGTAGATATTTCATTGGGAAAAAATGAAGAAGTTGGTGATATAACATCACAATATAATTTTGTTGGAAGTATCACCAATGTAGGTAATGCTATACAAAAAGGATCAAGACTGCCCGGTTTAACAACAGACGAATCGGGCAACTTTGTTGGCATTTTTAATGTTCCACCAGGTGTATTCCAAACCGGGCAAAGGGTGTTCAGGGTAGATAACAGATCGGTTGCATCTGATCCATTAACTGCCACGACGTTTGCTGAAGCCACTTTTACTGCTTCTGGACTTTCTACAACATCACAAAAATTAGATTTTGCACCATCAATTGATTCTGCAGCTACTACATTTACACAAGTAAGTCAATTAGATGCTAAATTAATTAGTACGATTTCCAAATTTACTCCATACGATCCTGTTGCACAATCATTTATTGTTTCTAAAGATAATTATCCTAACGGCATATTCATATCTTCAGTAAAAATATTCTTTTATTCTAAACCAACATCGAATATTCCAGTAACATTATCCATTTTGAGCACATTGAATGGTTACCCCAACGGAAAAGTGTTGGATCATTCTACCGTTGTATTAAATTCTAATCAGGTACTAACTTCTAAGAATCCACATTATTTGGATCCAACAACATATACAGAATTTATGTTTGAATCACCAGTATACATTCAAGCAGGCACATTATATGCAATTATGTTGCAGACAAGTACACCGGAATATCAGATATATTATGCTCAACAAAATTCAATTGCTGTACCATCAACAGCAAAAGCTTCAGTAAAAGATGATAACCCAACAAACCCAACAAAAATTGGTGCTTCACCATATGTGGGTGCATTATTTGAATCACAAAACTCAATCACCTGGACAGCAGATCAAACTAAAAATATGATGTTTGTCATTGATCGATGCATCTTTAATACCAATGTTCAACCAACCATTCAATTTAGTATACCTAAAGGTTTACCATATAGAAAACTTGGTATTAATGACATTCAGCACTCAATTGATTCAAATACTGTCACCAATTTATATGGAAATTTCTCACAAACTACATGGTCGGATGCAATCAATTTAACAACAACCGATTTTACACCTACTTCGACAGGTATTAATTATAGTTATAGTTCAATATTAGCTGAAGGTAATGTGCCTGTGGGTCCTTATTTGGCGTTTCCTGGTAAAAAAGGTTCACCTACACCAGAAAACATATCATTGGATGACGGACTTGGACAACGAGTTCTGTTACCATATATTGAAAACTCATTCTCATTATACGGCAAATTAACTTCAAATGATCCAAATGTGAGTCCTATTATTTCAGATGATGGTGTTTCATTATATAATATTCGTTATGTTATCAATAATATGGAAATTCAAAATAATGTTATATCATTGGTTAATGTTGGTGGCGGATATACAGATGTACCAAATACATTAATCACTATTAGTGCTCCGGATATAGGCAATGATATTGCAGTATTAGGACTCAATATTGCTAATAATGGAACATCTAATGCAGTATCTTCTGTATATGTTGTATATCCAGGTTCGGGTTATATCAAAACACCAACAATTACAATTAGTGGTGCAAATACAACTCAAGCAACCGCAGTAATATTTGGTGAAACTTCGCCTACCGGTGGTAATTCTCATGCAAAATATTTTACCAAAAAGGTGGTTTTGACGCAAGCTAATGATTCGGGCGACTTACGTGTATTTTACACTGCATATAAACCATTAGGCACTGAAGTATATGTCTATTATAAAATATTAAATAGAAACGATACACAAAATTTTGAAGATGGTTCATGGCAACTAATGACTCAATTGTCTAATAATAATTTTTATTCAGACTCTAAAGATAATTTGATTGAATTTGAATGTGCTCCTGGTATCAATAATATTGCAGATAACTTTATATCATATACGGGGTTAAATGGAGTAACATATTCAACCTTCAGTCAATTTGCAATTAAAGTGGTAATGTCATCAAATGATGGTACGATGGTTCCATTAATATCTGATATACGAGCTCTTGCATTACCTTCAGGAACAGGAATTTAATGTGCCGTTAGTTAAAGTTACGGGTACACAGTTTATTAGAGACACAAAAAGCATGGCTCTAATAAACACAGACGATGCCTCCAAAAATGAATATTATTCAAAGGCTCGTATGTTAAAGACCCAAAAAGATGAAATAAATACAGTAAAGTCGGAAATTAAAAGCATCAAAGATGATATGAATGATATCAAAGAATTGATGTTAAAACTATTGGAAAAAGGTCAAAATGGCTAATACAGTTACAACTATAAGTTATGCCAATACATTTGGTGAGTGGATGGTCGCCACAGATGCATTGATTACTGAGAATAATATATTAGCTTCTGGTGACTATACAAAATCTACTGGTACAATTTACTTAAATGAAACCACACAAAACTCATTGCAAGCTAATGGCACCGTTGTTGTGCAAAAAAGTTTGTTGGTGCAAGGTACAGGTTCTTCAGCTACAATACAAAATAACTTAACTGTAGGTAACCAATTATACTTAACAAATTCATCTCTAGGTTTAACATCAACTGGTCGCGCAAATATTAATGGTTTGTTGTTTGCAAATGCTTCAGGCACTGGACTTTCAGTAACTAATGATGCTTTTGTTGGTGGAAATAATGTAGTGAGATTCAACTCAATCTCTAATGTAGTACAATCAAACACCTCAGTTAATACGGCATCACTGAGCGTGACGGGCAATACTTATACCGACATACTACATGCAAATTCTGCAATTGAGTCTCCAGTCATTGTTGGATCTCTAATTTATAGCGACACAACACAGTCCAATACATATATTAACAGTTTGGGTACCATATTAACAAATGTATTGCAATCAAATACTTTGATTAATACGGCCGCACTGAGTGTAACAGGTAATACATACACCAATACGTTACAATCAAATACATTTGTTAATACAGGAACAATGAGTGTATTGGGTTTAACGTTTACCAATATTTTACATGCTAATACATCAATCAATAGTGTGGGTAATATATTAACGAATTCATTGAATTCAAATACAACAGTTAATACGGCCTCACTAAGTGTAACAGGTAATACATACACCAACACGTTACAATCAAATACATCAATAAATACAAATATATTGAGTGTTATTGGTAGTGCATATATCAATAATGTACAAGCAAATTCTACAATTAATACCACAAATGTATATGCAACAACAAATACCGTAAGTAATGCAGTTATCGCGAATAGTTATATTCGAACACCATCATTATATACAACATTTTCTAGTTCAGAAACAATGGCGGTGGGTGCAGGTGGATTATCTGTTCAAGGCAATTTTATTATTAATGGTACAACAGTATATAACACAAATCAATTAACAATAAGTGCATCAACACCAAACCAAACATCATCATTCAATGTTTACAGAACAAATAATGCATTACAATTAGCAAATTCAGTAAATGCAAATGCTTCAATTAGATGGAACGAAACAAACAAATATTATGAAATAAATGACGTATTTAACACAGATACGTCAAACACATATTCAAAAATATTGACTGCCAATTTAATCAGTGATAGTGTTGTATCTACCAGTAGTGCAACTATAGCGAGTTCAAAAGCTGTTAATACACTTTTGGGTGCGGTTGATTCAGCGAATGCATCATTCCTAAAGGCAAATAGTGCATATGGTTCACAGAACACCACTGGTTCTTATGCCAATTCAGCATATACTCAAGCAAATACAGCAGATTCTAAAGCAGTAACAGCAGGTTCTTATGCTAACTCTGCTTACACTCAAGCAAATACAGCAACAACCAATGCCGCAACAGCAGATTCTAAAGCAGTAACATCGGGTTCTTATGCCAATTCAGCATTCTTAAAAGCAAACACAGCAACTACTAATGCTGATGGTGCTTCTTTGTATGCCAATTCAGCATATACTCAAGCAAATACTGCTACGACTAATGCCGCAACAGCAGATTCTAAAGCAGTAACAGCTGGTTCTTATGCCAATTCAGCATTCTTAAAAGCAAATAGTGCATATGGTTCACAGAACACCACTGGTTCTTATGCTAACTCTGCTTATACCCAAGCAAACACAGCAACAACCAATGCTGCAACAGCAGATTCTAAAGCAATAACATCTGGTTCTTATGCTAACTCTGCTTATACGCAAGCAAACACAGCAACTACTAATGCAGCTGGCGCATCTTTGTATGCCAATGGTGCTTTTATACAAGCAAACTCTGCTGCATCACAAGCAATTTTTGCTAGTTTGGCAGCTGCCAGTGCAGGTTCTTATGCAAATAGTGCATTTTTAAAATCAAATAGTGCTTTTGTATATGCAAATACTGTAGATTTATCAACACAAGATTTATATGACATCAAAGCAAATCTTGCATCTCCAACATTTACAGGAACTGCACGATCTGTCACTCCTTCCACAAATACCAGCAACACACAGATCGCAACAACAGCATATGTAACCGCTCAGATGAATACTGGTATAACATATGCACATAGCATTTCTGGTTTAGCATGTACAGCTAGTGCGTTATTAACAACAGGCAATTATCAAATACGAACTTTAGGCGTTAATACATCAGCAGATACTGCAAATACAGGCAGTATTCGAGCAACAGGTGATATTACTGCTTTCTATTCTGACGAAAGATTAAAAACAAAATTAGGCAACATCGAGAATGCAGTCGATAAAGTTATGAGTTTAAATGGATTTTATTATGAAGCTAATGATATTGCACAATCATTTGGTTATAACACAAATAGACAAGTTGGTGTATCTGCACAAGAAGTTGAACGAGTTATGCCGGAAGTTGTGGCAGCTGCGCCGATTGATGACAAATATCTAACCGTTAAATATGAAAGACTTGTTCCACTATTAATTGAGGCAATTAAAGAATTGAAAGAAGAAATTGATATTTTAAAATCTGCAAAATAGTGTTGCATTTATAACAGCAATTCTAAAAACCTTCTCAACTAAATACATGAGAAGGTTTTTTTACATATAGGATACAAAATGGCCGCAGGATATCAAGAACTTTTTCTGGAACAAGGTACCGATTTTAACACAACTATCACACTGGATGACGTTGATGGTATTCCCTACGATTTGACTAATTATATCGCCAAGAGCCAAATAAAAAAATCATATTATTCCAACTCAACCACAGCACAATTTGTAATATCAATTAATGACCCAATTAGTGGCACTATAGTTATGCAATTGAGTTCATCAAACACTGCAAATATTTCAGCAGGTAGATATGTTTATGATGTGGTAATTAAAAATTCTTCAAATAATATAACGAGAGTTTTAGAGGGAATAGTAAATGTTCTACCACAAGTTACGGTATTTTAAAGGTAAATTATGCCGATAGTAACAGTTTCACCACCAACAACAATTAAAGTACAAGTAGGCAACCAACGCGGTGGCACTGTACAATCTATTAGTTATGGTAACAAAACACTTAAAGGTTCATCAGATTTAATTATAGGATCTGCCAATACAGGCGATGTAATATCATATAATGCTAGCACACAATCTTTTAGTGTTGATCCAGTAACAGTTACAATTGCAGATGTGGATGCAGGATACTTTTAATGGCAAATACAACCATACAAATATTGCGGTCGTATACTACACCTGTACCGAATTCATTGCAAGATGGGGAATTGGCATATTCATTTGTGTCAAATACTCTTTTTGTTGGTGATAATACCAACAATGTTATTGCTATTGGTGGTCCAAATTACTTAGCAAATATAATAGTCAACTTAGTTGACGGTGGCACGTTCTAAATATAAAAAACAGTCAAATTAAGGAAAAATAATAATGGCTAATACTTCAATTCTTATCAAACGTTCGACTACAACTGGTCGCCCTTCATCTCTAAATGCAGGTGAATTTGCATATTCATACCTGTCAAATACATTATTTCTAGGTACTTCGACTGGAACTGGTGTATTGAATGTTGGTGGCCAATTTTATACTTCAACTGTTGATGCTGCTACTTCAGCAAACGTTGCAAGTACTTTGGTTAAACGAGATGAGAATTTTGGTTTTTTTGGCGCACTATACGGAAATGCTAATTCTGCGACGGAACTTTTAAATTCTAGAAACTTTTCTGTATCTGGTGGAGATATCACAGCATCAGCTGTGGGTTTTAACGGCACAGGAAATGTAACATTAAATGCATCACTAAACAATATCTCAGGTTTAGGTGCAGGTATATATGGCGGAACGACCGCGGTGCCTGTAATCACTGTTGCAGCAAATGGTCGAATTATGGCCATCAGCAATACAATGATTTCCACATCATTTAACTTATATGGTAATACAGGTTCGACTACAGTTGTTGGTGGGTCAAACTTCACCATCGATGGTGTAGGTGGTTCGGGTATTATTACCAACGCCAGTGGTGCAGAATTAACCATCAGTACAGATGATACAATATTACGTTCAAATACATCCGGTGTTGGACCACAAAATATTTCCACAGATTTAACTGTTGCAGGTAATTTAACAGTTACCGGAACACAAACAATCATCAATACAAAAACAGTAACCACTGATGACTCATTAATCAAATTAGCAGCAAATAATACTGTTGGTGATGTAGTTGATATTGGTTTTTATGGACAATCAAATATTGGTTCCATTGCATATCACGGTCTTGTCCGTGAAGGTTCCGGTGGATCATCAGCCGGAAATTTCTATCTATTCAAAGATTTGGCAACAGATCCAACTGGCAACACAGTCAATTATGGAGCATTAACAAAAGCTTCACTGATTGCTGACCTATCGCTCGCTACAGGGTACCCGACAGCAAATTTAACTGGTGTGCTTTCTGTATCACAAGGTGGTACAGGAACAACAACTTCGACAGGCACAGGTTCTGTTGTTTTAAGTAATAGCCCAACAATTGGTGGCACTGCTAACTTTGATGCAATCAACACTGCGTCAATTTCTGTTGGTACAACAACCTTCGTCGCCAACAATGTATTAGGTTCTTTCTCTGCCAACACCGATACATTTGCACAGTTTGTTATTCAAAATGCAAACACTGGTACATCAGCATCTGTTGATTTTATTGTAAATAATGACCAATCCACCAATGACACATTCTATGGTGATTTTGGTATGAACAGTTCCGGTTTTAGTGGACCTGGAGTTTTGGACACACCAAATGCTGTTTATCTATATTCAGCAGATTCTGATTTAGTAATTGGCACACATACCGCAAACTCAATACACTTTGTGGTTGATAATGGAACATCAGATGCAATGAACATTAGTTCATCTGGTGTAGTTACATTAGGTACTGCATTAGGAGTCGGTTCAGGTGGTACTGGTGCATCTTCATTCAGTGCTGGTCGTTTAATTGTTGGCAATGGTACAGGTGCATTAGTAACAATTGCCAATTCTTCATTTACAGCAACAGGATCTTCTGGTGTGTCAAATAATACAGTCACTTCTGTGTCTGTTGATGCTTATGGTAGAACAACAGCAGTAACATATTCTGCAATTGCAGGACTAACTGTTCCACAAGGTGGCACTGGCGCGGCATCGTTTACCACAAAAGGCATTGTTTACGGTAATGGCACAGATAGTATGTTAGTAACTGCAGCTGCAGGAACATCTGACCAAACATATTCAAATCAAATACTTACAACTACTAATGCAGGTGTTCCAGTGTGGTCCACAACATTAGACGGAGGTCAATTCTAATTTGACTATATAATTTTTTACATGATAGGAGTTTGAGATGGGAAATGAAAAATATTTGAATTATTACATAGAAACATTAACGGCCACAATGACCGATTGTATTGTCCGTAATGTTTCTCTGCAAGCTAACGCGAAAGTCACTAACGAAGTTATTGAAAATCAATCAAAACAGATTGAAGAACTTCATGAACAATTGCAAGAATTGCGTAATAAGAATGATTTAAATGATAACCAAATTATAACAAATTTGCAATCTGTGGTAAATCAGCAACAAACTGATATCACAAATTTAAATGCAGAAATTGGTAATTTGCGCAATATTAAAACTGAATACGACAATATAAAAACACAAGCAAATCACGTTGACACATTTCGTACTGAATTGATTAAGTCCAGAAAAGAAACAGAAGATTTGAATAATTATTATGAACAAAAAATTAGTGAGCTAAATACTACCATAGAATATTTGCAATTAACTCCTGCTAAAAGAAAAAAGGCTGATGAATTTAATAAAAAAGAAGAACCAATTTTAGTTTCATCAGAACTTATAACAAAGGACGGCGGAAGTTTTTAATTAAATGGCAAATACCTCAATACAATTAAAAAAGTCAGGTTTCACAGGCAATACACCAATTGGGTTAAACTATGGTGAGTTGGCGATTAACTACGCCGATGGTAAATTGTATTATAAAAATGGTGTTGGTGTCACATCATTTATTACCAACCAAAACACCTTTGCTACTGTTAATTCGAATTCTTCTTTAATAATAGCCACAAGTGTATCAGATATACTAACAATTGTTCCTGGAAATAATATTACTATTTCCACAAACACCACAACAAAAACTATTACTGTTGATGGATCAACTGTTGATAATACTGCAAGAATTAGTGCTCAAGCATCTTTCAATAAAGCCAACAATGCATTATCAAACACAACTGGTGCAATATTTGGTGGTGATTTATACATTACAGGAACAGCAAGATTAGTATCACAAGGTGGTGATGAAGGCGGTGAAATATTTTTAGGACAGGCGTTAACTAATAGCACTTTGAGTGGTGGTATAACGATTGATTCTTATCAAAACAAAATAAGAATATTTGAACAAGGTGGTACTGCTCGCGGTGCATATATTGATTTAACTCAAGCAGCTGCAGGTGTTGGTACAAATTTATTGAGTCCTGGTACATCAACAGACCAATACGCAAGAGATACGGCAAATACAGCAACAACCAATGCTGCAACAGCAGATTCTAAAGCAGTAACAGCTGGTTCTTATGCCAATTCAGCATTCTTAAAAGCAAACACAGCAACTACTAATGCTGATGGTGCTTCTTTGTATGCCAATTCAGCATTCTTAAAAGCAAATACAGCAGATTCTAAAGCAGTAACAGCTGGTTCCTATGCTAACTCTGCTTACACTCAAGCAAACACAGCAACAACCAATGCTGCAACAGCAGATTCTAAAGCAGTAACAGCTGGTTCCTATGCTAACTCTGCTTACACTCAAGCAAACTCTGCTTACACTCAAGCAAATGCAGCTTATAACAAAGCAAATTCAACCACCGGTTTAACATATACAGCAAATACCACACCACCAAGTTCACCGAATAAAGGAGATCAGTGGTACAACACAAACACGGATATTTTATATGAATATATAACGGATGGATCATCCAATGTATGGATAGACATACAATCACCAATCATATCTTCAGATCCATCACCGAACATATTATCTCCATTTTTGTTAGCTGGAATGTAAAGAATCTTAAAAATGACAATTAATTATAAAATATTAGGACAATTAAATCCTATAGCAAATACCCCATCAACACTATACACTGTTCCGGCAGATAGATCGGCCGTAATTTCCACTTTACAAATATGTAATATGAGTTCAAATGCTTCAACAATTCGAATATCTACAAGAATTGCTGGCGCAACATTGGCAAATAACCATTATCTTGTATATGACACTGCAATTGGTGGGAACGACTCATTAAGTTTAACGATTGGTATCACATTAGCAAATACGGATATAGTTACCGTCAGCGCAAGTACAAGTAATGTCGCATTTAATTTATTTGGATCGGAAATTGTGTAATGGGTTTTAAAAAAACTTCTGCACAAACTACCGCCAATAAATCGGCCAGAGCTGCAATTGCCACTACCACAAATATTGTAACAATTGCACCTGCCAGTGTAACATCTGTTGCGCCGAGCATAGACGGACAAACGAGTTTGAGTATAGGTGGAAGTGGTCCGAGCGCACCGACCATAACCAATGTGCAAGTTGCCAATTCTACATTTGTAGTAATTCCAGCAACAGCTGTTGACGTTACCGGTGGGTATATTACAATTACAGGAACAGGATTTGAATCAAATTCTTCTGTCTATATCAATAGCATATTGGTGACAAGTGTATATGTAAGTAGTACAAAAGTTAATGCAACAATACCAGAAACATCAGCTGGAGCTTACAATGTATTTTTATTCAATTCAACGGGTGTTGGAACAATTTACAATAATTATCTATTAGTTTCTCCATCTCCAACTTGGTCACAGACAACTACCTATGCATCATTGTCACTCACAATATCTCAACAATTGAGTGCTACCGGCGATGCACCAATTTCTTATTCAGTAAAACCAGGCACTTCTTTGCCAACAGGGTTGAGTATAAGTAGTTCGGGATTAATTACAGGTACAGTGCCATCAATAAATACTTACACATTCACAATTCGTGCAACTGATGCACAATACCAAACAACCGATCAACTAATAACTTTGATTGCGACCGCACAAGTAACAATTGATTATTTGGTAGTTGCTGGTGGCGGAGGTGGTGGTAATGATGTGGGTGGAGGTGGTGGCGCTGGCGGTGTAATATATCAATCTGGTTTGAATGTTACTGCTGGTTTGCCATATACGATAACAGTTGGTGCTGGAGGATCAGGCGCCGGTGGTGGTGTCGCAGGATCTGTTGGTGCCAATTCAGTTTTATCTGGGCCATCAATAACCACAAAAACAGCAATAGGTGGCGGCGGTGGGGGCAGTTGGTCCGCAATATCCGGTACCACCGGAGGATCAGGTGGTGGCACAGCCTCCAACTTAACCAATACTGTTCCAGGAACAGCAGGGCAAGGTTATTCGGGCGGCCAAGGTGGTGGCGGCGGTTCGGGTAATGGGTATGCTGGAGCCTCTGGTGGTGGCGGCGCAGGCGGCGCCGGCGGAAATGGCCAAGACGCTATCACGGGTGCAGCATCAACAACAGTCGGCAATGGCGGCATAGGATTAGCAGATGGTGCCGTAGGAAATCTATTAACTTCGGCAACCGCAGGACAATTAGTAAGTACTACCAGGTACATTGCAGGTGGCGGTGGGTATTCATCAGATAATGGCACCAATTATGGTGCAGGTGGTAATGGTGGTGGCGCTGCAGGTAACGGCGTAGCAGGAACACCTAACACAGGCGGTGGCGGTGGCGGCGGCGGATCATTAAATGGTGGCCTTGGTGGCAACGGCGGCTCGGGTATTGTTATCATCAGATATGCATCAACAGAATCCGCAGCTAATACTACAGGATCACCTACAGTTACAGTCACCGGCGGTTATAGAACATATAAATTTACCGGCACCGGTACTATCACATTTTAAGAATATACAATGGCACATTTTGCAAAATTAGACGAAAATAATATTGTACTGGAAGTTGTAGTGGTTAACAATGATGTATTGTTGGATAATAATGGTATTGAACAAGAAACCAATGGAATAAACTTTTTGACACAAATTTATGGCCACGCCAATTGGAAACAGACCTCATACAATTCAATCTTCCGAAAAAATTATGCAGACATTGGTTCCAAATATGATTCAGATAAAAATGCTTTTATTTCGACTCAACCAATGTATCCGGTTTGGACATTGAATGAAGAAACTTACGAATGGGAATTGCCCGATATTAAAAAATAAAATGATTATACTCATATTATTATATTGTATGTATAAATTACACAATATATAAGTAAATAATAAACAAGGTAAAGACAATGGCATTTCCGGTATCACCACTCAATGGTGCAACAACAATAGTAAACGGTATAACATACACATATAGTTCAGCAACCAATGCATGGACTAGAACCATTTCGTCTATAATTAATACTGCGGCTTTCACTCAAGCAAACTCTGCTTACACTCAAGCAAATGCAGCTTATAACAAAGCAAATTCAACCACCGGTTTAACATATACAGCAAATACGAATCCGCCGGCGATGGCAAACAAAGGCGATCAATGGTATGACACAACTACAGATATTTTATATGAATATTTAACCGATGGCACTTCAAATGTTTGGTTGGATATCACATCATCAACAATAAGTTCGAATGCAGTTTCTGGTGGTGGCAGTTCGGTTGCAAATACCAAAATATATTCTTACTCAGGAACAACAACAAATTCAATTGAAACCGAAATATTTGTTAATGGCACTGCAAACAATAGAATGGTTCTCAATTCAAACACAACAATATTATACAACATTGATATTGTTGCTAGACGAACAGATGTACAAGGTACTAATGCGGGGTATAATATAAAAGGCGTTATAAGTAAAAATATAAATACCGCAGCTGATGTTGGATTAATATATGAAATTGTTATTGCAAGAGACAATTCTTTTTATAATTTTGATGCAAGAGCAAATAATGGAACATTGTGTTTATATGCTAATGGTGTAAATGCGCATAGCATCACTTGGAATGCAATTTTAACAACCGTAGAGGTGAACTAATAATGGCTACTAGAAAACGCGGCATATTAATTGACAACACATTCAGTAAAATGTTTTCAAATATTGAGGCAACAACCAATGCAACAGCTGCACAATTAATTGCTGGAGGAAAAGTAAGTACAACAGCAATAATAATTAAACCTCCGGGTTTAGCCATACAGGTTGTTAAATCAATACAAGGAAAGTATTTTGGAAATCCAGGAATAATCACCGGTGCAACATATACATTCAATGCAGCAGGAACATCAACGGCATTAAAAGCTGCTTCTTTGCCAAAAAGTAAACCTGTGTTAGTTACTTTACGAAAAGTATCATCTGCTGGCGAAATAACTATTATTAATCAATATAGTCTGCTGGCAGGCGTCGCAACGGGTTCTATAAATACAGGAACTGTACAAATTGCAGTAGGTGATACATTTTTTTGGGATGTTAACCAAGTTGGCACCACGCAACCCGGACAAGGCCTATCTATAATAATGAATTATTACACAGGGTATTAAAATGTCAAACGAATATGTAAAAAGTAAATTAGGTGATGGTGCATGCATTTTTGAAGGCACAGTAGATGAATTGGAACAATTCATGCAATCTTGCGGAATAAGTTTCAGTTATATGGTTGCTAATTATGGAACAGTATATTTTGTTACTCAAGGTGAATTGCCAGTAGATGCAAGAATTAGGGAGATGACATAATGTATGCAAAATTGATTGTTGGTGGAACAGTATATACACATTTCGCATATATGCGGGATATTGTTAAATTGGTGACAAGTGAAACACCAACTTTAAATGATGTTTCTGCATTTAGCAATACATCATCTGTATTGGTTGATGCAACTCCAGCTGGATGGACACTGGTGGGATCGACAAATGTAAATGATAGAATAACTATTCCGCCGAGCAGAACAACTTTGCCGGCAGTAGCATCAAATACCAATTTGATAATTTCTGCACCATGTATTGATGAAGTTTTACCTTCAAAATATGCAGTATTCAGCACTGCTGGTGGAACATTAAACAGTATTGCGTTTACTTTGGCTGCGGCGTCCAATGCAACCAACGCAGGTGTAACCACAAACGAAAGCACACGGCTTGTAGATAATGCCAATCCATACACAAGTCACAATAGACATCTATATGCAAATACTGGTTCTGTTTTTCATGTATTTTCCAATCCAAGACACATTACTGTAGTTGTTGAAAATAAAGGATTGATGGGTGTTTGGGAAGCTTCAGCGACAGATTTAAATTATTTTTACAATACTGCACCGCAAATTAATTACAGTCATCCATATACAACAGATACACAAAAGTTATATTATTCTACCGGTATTATAGCAGGACAACCGCTGAGCACAGGAACGATATCGATTGCAACAGGAACATCTGTTAGTGGAAATCATTCACATTCAGTCGTTAAGATAACAGATCCAAATACGGCTAATGTATATTCTTCTATAGACTTAACTGATAGTTATTATGATGGCACAAATGCTCCATACCCAAGAAGAAATATAGGTAGTATGCTTATTAATGTGTCAAATAAATTTAATAATACACTTAATCAATCTGGACAATTACGATATCTTATTTCTCCAATATATTTTTCTGTAGATCAATATGGTTATGCTACACAATTTGTGTCTGGTATTTCTCCAATATATTTTGCGAAGAATGGAATTGGACTGAGTGGTGATACGGTAACGATTAATAATAATCAATACTATTATATTGATTGTGGCAATTATGGACTAATGGTTGCGGGGTCATAATTATGGCAGAATTTGCAAATGGCATCACACTGATGGCCGGCACACAAGAAGATTTTAATTTATTGATGACAAAAAATATGTATGGGACAATTGATCCATTAATGGATCCCACAGCTATTCGTCCAGAGTTATCATACTCGACCGATTCTACAGAATAAGAGTTATTAATGTCTTTTCCAAGCACACCAGCAAATAATGAAACCACTATTGTAAATGGCATATCATACATTTACAATACCACAAAAAATTCGTGGACTCGCGTTCCGTCTACAATTATACAAACTGTTTATAATCAGGCCAACACAGCAGCATCTGATGCCGCTGGTGCTTCTTTGTATGCCAATGGTGCTTTCGCTCGAGCAAATAATTCCATACGAGCAGACACCGGCGGAACATCATTAGGCAATGTTGCTATATCGGTCACAGACAACACTAATGCAGCACTGAGAATTACGCAGAACGGCGCTGGCAATGCGTTTGTTGTAGAGGATTCAGCAAGTCCTGATGCAACACCATTTGTTATCGATGCAATTGGCCAAGTTATTACCGGTTATACAACTGTTGTCCCAACTGTAAATTATGCTGGGAATGCAATCACTCCAAATATGGAATTGCATGGCGGTTCAATGGCTCCCGGATCTATAGGAGCCTACGTTTGGAATGTAACAGGATCAAATGCTCCCAATCTTATTTTAAATAAAAGTGCATCAGGAACAACAGGAACACGAGGGGTTGTTGCAAGTGGCAATGCTCTTGGTGCAGTTTCTTTTAACGGTGATGATGGCACTTCATTTGTTGTTGGTGCGTCTATTACCGCTCTTGTGGACGGTATTCCATCAACCGGTTCTATGCCTGGACGTTTAATATTTAGCACAACCGCTAATGGTTCTTCATCCACAACAGAACGAATGCGGATTGATAGTGCGGGCAACGTCGGCGTTGGAGTAACCCCTGCAATCAACTACACATTTCGAGTATCAAAAGCCGTAACTGGCGGAACCACAGCAGGAAACTTCTACGCATCCGGCGTAACGCAATCTGATGTAACTTCAGCAAATTATGGATTTTTGTCCCAATCAGGTACTGCGGCCACTGCTTTTACATTGGCATCACAGTTCCACTTCAGAGCAATTCAAGGTACGTTTGGTGCAGGTTCTACCGTAACCAACCAGTATGGTTTTGCTGCGGATAACGGATTAATTGGCGCAACTAACAACTTTGGATTTCATAGCGGACTTACAGCAAATACAGGACGTTACAACTTTTACGCTGCAGGTGACGCAGATAATTATTTTGCTGGCCAAATGGGCATTGGTGGTCTTCCATCAGGAACAAGTAGATTACAAGTATCAGGAAATACTAGCATCACAGGTAATCTAGTACTTTCTGGCACAGGAAATGGTATTGTATTTGCTGACGGCACAAAAATGACAACTGCGGCCAGCGGTGGCGGCGGTGGCGCAGTATTGACATTCGCATCTACACCACCCGCATCAGGTAATAATTCAGGTGATATATGGGTCGATAGTGGCGACGGAACATCATATACATATTATAATGATGGCGATTCATCACAATGGGTAGATTCATCTGTTCCTGGTTATGGTTTAGCAACATCAATTTCTGGTGGTTCAGCTGGTGCAATATTGTATCAATCGGCAACTAGCAATACTGCATTTGCTGCTGTTGGATCTGCTGGACAAATACTAACAGTAAATGGTAGTGCATCTCCTTCATGGATTGCACAAACAAGTTTAAGTATTGCAACAACACAGTTGACTGGTAACATTACTGGCACACAAATAAACACAACAGCTAATGTACAAATAGGCGCATTAGGTGTTGGTACACCATCTGGAAATACTGGTGAAATTCGAGCAACCAATAATATTACTGCATATTATTCAGATAAAAGACTAAAAACCAACATTCGTTTGATTGATAATCCTATAGAAAAAATTAAAAAAATATCTGGTGTATATTATACTATGAATGATGTTGCAAAAGAATTGGGTTATACCGACACATCAAGACAAGTTGGTGTCATTGCACAAGAACTTGAAGCTGTACTTCCTGAAGTTGTTACATTAGCACCAATTGATACAATGGTTGATGAGAATGGAAATCTTGTATCAAAATCTGGACACAATTATAAAACTGTGTATTATGAAAAGATTATTCCTCTGTTGATCGAATCAATTAAAGAGCAGCAAAAGGATATTGAATATTTAAAAGGTATTATAAATGGCAATTAATTTTCCAACAAGTCCTACAACTAATCAAATTTATACATCCAATTCAAAATCTTGGATATTTACGGGTGTTGGTTGGAAAGGTTATGCAAACAATCCAACATTGGTAAATCCAACAATAATAGACGACACAACAACAAATGCAAATAGATATTTAATATTCAGTTCTGTAACCAGTGGGAATGCATCTATATTAAATACTGATTCGACAGGATTGACGTTTAATCCAAATACTGGCCAGATAAATGCAACAACTTTTTCGGGCACATCCAACAACTCTATATATTGGGGTGGCCGGCCTTTACCAACAGCAGGTGCAGTACCTGGTGCAAATGGCATTTCACGAGCGGATGCAAGTGGATATTCTTTTTTCAATTACATAAACAGTAATACATCTTCTGCTGAAAACCCAACAATTGGCAATGTTATTGTTACGAATAATACAGATAATAACTATTACAGAAAATCAACACCAGCAAACTTATATACTGAATCTTGGTCGTCTTGGTATGCTGCACAAGTAGTCCATGGCCAATTAGGATCATATGCATTTTTAGGTTATGCTGCAGCATCAGTTACAGCAATTACTGCCGGCACCAACCAAGCAGGTTCAGGATTAAGATTTTGGGGTTATCATGGCGCAGTCAATGCCGCAGTTGTAAGTACTGGTGCTGTAGGTGCAACACCATCAGGCACATGGAAACCAATGGGCACAGAAACATTAACAACATCATTAGTAAAACATACTTTATGGGTAAGGGTAGCATAATATGATAGTAAAATTTGCAAAAGATCCTATTTGGTCGAGTACTGAAAAAGTTAGTATTAATTTGATTGTTCGTTTTGAGGGTGTCGATGAGGACTTTCCTTTTACAGCTACACCATGGGACACAATGGATTATGGCAGAGACATATACGAAAGAGCTCTTGCTGGAGAATTTGGTGTAGTTGCAGAATGGAAGGCACCATCACTCGAAGAAATGACTGCAATAAAGCGATATGAGAGAGATGTATTGTTACAAGAAATGGATGCATTGATAAGCAATCCTTTGCGATGGTCATCATATACTGAAGAATTTAAAGGACTATTAGGCACATATCGCCAAAATCTTCTTGATGTTCCTCAACAAACATACTTTCCTGACACTATTATCTGGCCAATAAAACCTTGGGCATGATTCATAAATACCATTAATATACTCACATAGAAATATAAAATGGCACAAATTATCAATAGACAAGAATTTAAAGATTACTGTTTACGTAGACTTGGATTTCCAGTAATTGAAATCAATGTTGATGACGACCAGGTAGAAGATCGTATTGATGACGCCTTACAATACTGGCAAGATTACCATTTTGACGGTTTACAAAAATTCTATTATATCAAAAAAGTCACACAGACTGATATTGATCAAAAATATATTGATGTTAGTGATGCCAAAGATACTTCAAACAACACCATGGAAATTATTGGTGTTACTAGAATCTTTCCAGTTACAGATTCACAATCATCAATCAGTATGTTCGATCTTCGTTACCAATTAAGATTGAATGAGTTGTATGACTTCACATCAGCGTCCTACATCAATTATACATTAACTCAACAACATCTTCGTTCACTCGAATTGATGTTCGCAGGTGAAGTTCCTATTAGGTTCCAGAGACATATGCAGAGGTTATATATCGACTGGGCTTGGGGACAACAAGAAGCTCCTGTAGGAACAACGGTCATTGCAGAATGTTATTCTTCTATCAATCCAGATGTGTATAAAAATGTATGGAATGATCGATGGTTGAAAGAATATGCAACAGCGTTAATTAAAAGAAGTTGGGGAAATAATCTCAAAAAATTCTCAAACATACAATTACCAGGTGGTGTCATGTTAAATGGTGATAAAATATACCAAGAAGCTTCTGATGAAATTAATCTTTTGCATCAGCAAATGGAAACACAATATGGTGCACCATTAGAATTCTTTTTAAATTAAGTAACAACTCATAGGCCAAATGCCCTTTGAATAGAAGAAGAAAAAATAAGAAGGTAGGAACCTAAAATCGCAACTAGTGTTTATTTTAACAACTACAACTCTCTTGCTGAACAAAGAGTAGTTGAGGACCTGATTACAGAATCCATAAAGATTATGGGTTTTGATGCTATGTATCTTCCAATTGAAAATGAACACGATAGAGACATTTTATTTGGTGAAGATCCAGTTAAAAAATTTAGTTCGGCATTTCCGGTTGAATTTTACTTATCTAGTGCATTAGAATATGGCGGCGAAAGAGAGTTTTTTTCCAAATTTGGTTTGGAGATCAAAAATAATATTACTATTATTGTTTCAAAAAGATCATTTTCTCAACGTGTTCCACAAAATCATTTTACTCGCCCAAGAGAAGGTGACTTAATTTATGTTCCATTTCTAAATGGTTCTGGTGAATTATTTGAAATTAAATTTACTAATCAAACTAAAGATTTCTTTATGTTGGGTCGTAAAATTCCATTCTTTTATGAATTGGAACTTGAGAAATTTAAATATTCACAAGAACTTATTGATACCGGTGTGGCAGAAATTGATAGTGTTGTTACCAATTCTGCATATACAATTGAACTAAATGTTGGTGACGGTTCAGGACAATATCAACAGAAAGAAATTGTATATCAATCACCGGATGACACACACGCCAATGCAACAGTGGTAGCTATAGTGCAAGAATGGAAACCTTTAGCAAATACTTTACATGTAACAAATATTGCTGGTGAGTTTGTAGATAATCAAATGATTATTGGTGCTTCAAGTAATGCATCATTTAGATTAACCACATACGATCCATTGCAAGATAATAGTCGTAATGAAACGTATGACAACAAATACATAGACAATCAAGCAAATTCAATTATTGATTTTAGTGAAACCAACCCATTCGGATCAATATAAATGTCAAAAACATTCTATCATCGCATAATTCGTAAACTTGTTGTGGGATTTGGCAACCTATTCAATGATATTACATTGGTACGATACAATCCAGACTTATCAGAAGCGGAAAGATTTCTTGTTCCTATTGCATATGCATCAAAAGAAAAATATGTAATGCGTTTGGAAGAAGATTTTAATTTGGATAAAAAAGTTCAAATAACATTACCAAGAATCTCTTTTGAGATGACTGGGTTTGCATATGATGCTTCAAGAAAACAAAATACGAATATCAAGAACTTTGCACAAACTTCTGCCGGCACAATATCTCAATATAATCCGGTACCATACAACTTCGATTTTAGTATTTACATTTATGTAAGAAATATTGAAGATGGTACACAGATTATTGAACACATTTTACCATATTTTACACCAGACTATACTATCAAATTAAACATGGTACCTGAGATGGGTATAGTCAAAGAGGTTCCTGTAATATTAAATTCAACAACACAAGATATACAATATGAAGGCAACAGAGATAGTGATCCACGTTTAATTATCTGGACATTAAATTTCACAGTTAAAGCATTCATTTTTGGTGCGACATCTTCAGCTGAAATCGTTTATCATTCAATCACAAATATATTGAACAAAATTACACCAGAAGATTCTGTGCAATTCGTAATGGATCCGGACAGTGGCATCGGCAATTACCAGGTTGGTGAAATAGTGTATCAAGGTTATACTATAGATAATGCTGTAGCCATGGGTAAAGTTGTTACTTGGACAAATAATAATTTAGTATTAACCAACATTAATGGTAATTTTGTTTCTTCAGAACCAATATATGGTGTAAAAAATAGTGCAAATTACAAATTTATTTCTTATACACCAACACCATACAAATTTGTTCAGATTGATGCACAAGCAAATGTAGATAGTCATTCAATATCCTCAACGACCTCATCTACAGGAACCGCAGACAATACTACTGGACTAATAACAACAATAACTGAGAGTTAAAAAATGACCAAACAAGTAATTAGTATTGGAACAAAAGCCAATGACGGTTCAGGTGATACTATTCGAGCAGCATTTACAAAAACAAATAATAATTTTACGGAATTATATTCGACCACAATTTCACTAGACACATTAAAAGGTGTTGTTGCAAATTCAACTAGTTTTACGGATTTTCAAACAAAAATTAGTGCATTATAATAATTAAATAAAAAAATTATGAATACTTTTGATAAAAATATGGAACAATTATTTGATGTATCTCCTACAGAAATAATAGAGTCACCCAAACAAACACTGTTGCCTACATTAAAAGATACTAATCAGCCAGATTTAAAAGGTGATTTGGCTGATGCATATCAACAATCTAAAGATAACCTGCAAGAAATTATCGATCAAGGCAAAGATGCCATGGAAGAAATCTTGCAAGTTGCTAAAGCGGGTCAACATCCTCGTGCATTTGAAGTATATGGAACTCTACTAAAGAATATGGTAGACGCTAACAAAGAACTCCTAAATATACAAAAGCAAATGCGGGACATGGATGGAAAGAAAAAAGATGGTGGAGACACTATCATTGATAAAGCTGTTTTTGTAGGTTCAACTAATGAATTGAGTAAATTACTAAAAAATGGCAATTGATAATAAAGATTCATATCGTGACAATCCTCTACTAAAACGTGCAGGGGTACAATTAGAATATACACAAGAACAGGTTGATGAGTACATTAAGTGTGCCAAAGATCCTGTATATTTTGCCAAGAACTATATCAAGATCGTTAACGTTGATGAAGGTCTAATCAACTTTAAGATGTGGCCGTTTCAAGAAGAAATGTTGAATTTATTTAAAGACAACAGATTCGTAATCACAAAATGTCCTCGTCAGGTTGGTAAAACCACCACAACAGTTGCATACCTTCTTCATGCAACACTATTCCAAGAAACACAAAACGTTGCCGTATTGGCCAACAAAGGTTCACTTGCACGAGACATTCTTGCAAAGTACCAGTTGGCATACGAAAACTTGCCTATGTGGTTGCAACAAGGTGTCATTACATGGAATAAAGGTAACGTAGAACTAGAAAATGGTTCAAAGATTATTGCGGCATCAACCTCATCAAGTGCGATTCGAGGTGGTGCATTTAACATTGTATTCTTGGACGAGTTTGCGTTCGTTCCAGCAAACATTGCACACGAATTCTTTAACTCTGTTTACCCTGTAATATCATCAGGTAAAAAAACAAAGATTATTATTGTATCTACACCAAACGGTATGAATCTATACTACAAGTTATGGATGGATTCAATCAATAAGAAAAATAACTATGTGAATTTTGAGATTCATTGGTCGATGGTACCAGGAAGAACAGAGGAATGGAAAGAAGAAACAATCAGGAACACATCCGAACGACAATTCAGACAAGAGTTTGAAACAGAGTTCTTAGGTTCTTCAAATACTTTAATTTCAGGTCATAAATTGCAACAAATGGTCTACATAGACCCAATTGCCACACATGATATGATGAAAATATATGAAAAACCAATCAAGGCAGATGGTGAAAGACATAAACGAGATCACCTATACGCAATGACAGTTGACGTTTCAGAAGGTAAAAACCTAGACTCATCAGCATTCAGTGTATTTGATATCACAGAAACACCTTACCGGCAGGTTGCATCATATAGAAGTTCATCAATTTCACCTATATTGTTTCCTACTGTGATATATAATGCTGCAAAATGGTATAACGATGCCTATATTTTGGTGGAAATAAATAACAATCCACAAGTGGCAGACATGATACACCAAGATTTGGAGTATGAAAACTTATGGAAAATCTTTACAGGTAACAAAAAACCACAAGAATTATCATCCGGATTTGGTCGTGGTGTACAGATGGGTCTCAAAATGTCCACTCAAGTTAAGAGAATAGGTTGTTCAAACCTAAAAACTCTGATTGAAGGTGACAAACTTATAATTAATGATTTTGATACATACTCTGAGTTAACTACATTTGTGGCGAACAAGACTTCATTTGCTGCTGAAGAAGGTGCAAATGACGACTCAGTAATGACTTTAGTTGTATTTGCATGGATTACTACTCAGAAATACTTCAGAGAAATTGTAAACCATGATTTGAGAAAACAAATCCAACTGGAGAACATGAACCAGTTTGATGAAGAAAACTTGCCGGCACCAATAATCGATGATGGTTTAGAACATGATTTTGATGTATTTGATGGTGACGTATGGGAAAATGCAAACGGCGGTGAGATTTACGCTTCATTCATTCGTGAATTGACGAGGTAATGTAAATCCAACGATTCATAAATATCTGTATGGTAAATTATCTACCACAGAACACATAATAATTCAAGGAGAATACAATGGCGTTTCAAATCTCTCCAGGCGTAAATGTATCCGAAGTCGATTTAACAACCGTAGTTCCTTCGGTTCTTACTACTGCCGGTGCTTTTGCTGGAACATTTCCATGGGGGCCAGCAAATCAAGTAGTGTTGGTTGACAGTGAAATTAATTTAATTAAGAATTTTGCACCAAAAGGTCCAGATTCAGATTCATCTGTATCATTTTTTACAGCAGCAAATTTTCTATCATACGGAAACAATCTACAATTGGTGCGAGCTGTTGGGGATAGTTCCAACAATGCATCAGCTGCGGCTTCTGTTCAGATTTTAAATAAAGATGAATTCGAAGGTGTATATTTAAATAATAACAATAACAATCAATTCGGTGCGTTTATTGCTAGATATCCAGGTTCAATAGGCAATTCATTGGATATTTCGGTTTGTGCAAATACTTCGAATTATAGTACTTGGACATACAATAACTATTTCACATCAGCACCAGGAACATCAGATTATGCTACTGCATCTGGCGGTTCAAATGATGAAATGCATATTGTTGTTATAGATCGCGGCGGCCTATTCAGTGGTGTTGTGGGCACCGTATTAGAAACATTCGCATTTGCATCTAAAGCAATTGACGCAAAATCAAACGGATTAACTAATTATTACAAACAGGTAATCTTTAATAATTCAAAATATATTTTTGCTGTAGATCCAGTTGATTACACAAATCAAGTAACTACTTGGGGAAAAACAGCATCTACTACATTTACCAATCCACCAACGAATGTATTAACATCATTAGCGGGTGGTTCGGATGCAGCACCAGCCAATAGTAATTTAGAAATGGCATATGATTTGTTCCAAAATAAAGAACTTATTGATATCTCATTAGTATTAACCGGTGACGCAGACAGTACAGTTCAAAATTATGTTATTAGTACAATTGGTAACCCAGATCCATTAGTTTATGCTCGTAGAGATTGTGTAATTTTTATTTCACCACCACTAGCTAGTGTATTGAACCAAATGGGTGAAGAAGTTACCAATATTCAAGCTTGGTCTTCAGCTGTTAATAAATCGTCATATGTTATGGCAGATTCGGGTTGGAAATATCAATTCGACAAATACAATAATGTCTATCGTTGGATACCATTAAATGGCGACATTGCTGGATTATGTGTTAACACTGATACAGTAAGAGATCCTTGGTTCTCACCAGCAGGTTTCAATCGCGGTTCAATTAAAAACTGCATTAAATTGGCTTGGAATCCAAATAAATCACAACGCGATGTAATTTATTCAGCAGGTATTAATCCAGTCGTATCATTTCCTGGTCAAGGAACGGTACTATATGGAGACAAAACATTGCAAAATAAACCTTCTGCTTTTGATCGTATTAATGTGCGTAGATTGTTTATTACATTAGAAAAATCGATTGCTACTGCATCTAAATTTTCTCTATTTGAATTGAATGATGAATTTACTAGAGCGCAATTTGTTTCATTAATTACTCCATTCTTACGTGATGTACAAGGTCGTCGTGGTATTACAGACTTTAAAGTTGTATGTGATACAACAAATAACACCTCACAAGTTATTGATTCTAATCAATTTGTTGGTGACATTTATATTAAACCTTCTCGTTCTATCAATTATATCCAGTTAAACTTTGTTGCTGTTGCAACTGGCGTTGATTTCACAACAGTCGTTGGTTCAGTATAATAAATAAACGATAAGAGGAGAAAACAATGGCATTTAATGTATCGGAATTTAGAGCAAATATGGTTGGGGACGGAGCTCGCCCTAACCTATTTTCAGTCTCTTTAGTATTTCCAACAATAGCTTCAAACGGTAATGCGGCCGGCCAAAAAGTAACATTTATGGCAAAAGCAGCACAATTACCTGGTTCAACATTAGGTACTGTACCAGTATATTATTTTGGACGAGAAATGAAATTTGCAGGTAATAGAACATTTGCAGATTGGACATTAACAATTATTAATGATGAAGATTTCACAGTTCGCAATGCATTGGAATCGTGGATGAATTCAATCAACAGTAACACTGGTAATGTGCGTAATAGTGTAGCAATTCGACCTGCGCAGTATTCAGTGGATGCAGAAGTTATTCAGTACGGTAAAGCTGGCCAAGAACTGAAAAAGTATAAATTTGTTGGTATGTTCCCTATTGATTTAGCACCAATTGACTTAGATTGGGGTTCGAATGATGTAATGGAAGAATTTACCACAACATTTGCATATCAATACTGGGAAGCAAACACAACTTCTTAATGATTTTATATGGGAGGACTTTGGTCCTCCCTTTTATGTTTTTTTGATTTCGGAATTATACACAACATATGGCAAATACAAATAAATTTTCACTATTCGGTTTTACAATTGCTCGTAATAAAGAACAAGACGAGGATGCGGCACAACCGTCATTTACACCACCTTCTTCGGATGATGGTGCATTAACCATTACGTCTGCGGCTTACTATGGTACATACGTTGACTTAGATGGTACAGCAAAAAATGAAGTAGAATTAATTTCTCGTTACAGAGAAATGGCTATGCAGCCAGAGATTGAATCGGCAATTGATGATGTTGTGAATGAAGCAATTTGTCAAGATGATGATGGTAAGATTACACAGATCGTTTTGGATGATTTACAACAACCAGAAAAAATCAAAAAAGCAATCAAAACAGAATTCCAAAATGTGTTGCGTCTATTGAACTATAAAAAAATGGCACAAGACATTTTCCGCAGATACTATATTGACGGTAGAATGTACTATCACATTATTATCGACAAAACAAATCCTACTGCTGGCATTAAAGAATTACGTTACATCGATCCACGCAAACTTCGTAAAGTTCGTGAGGTCAAAAAACAAAAAGATGAACGCACTGGTGCTGATATCATGAATGTAGTTAATGAATACTACATCTACAATGATAAGGTAGTATCAGGAACGTCGTCCAGTTATGGTCCGGTTGGAGTTCGAATAACTCCAGACTCTATCGTTTCAGTAGTCTCAGGACTCATGGATTCTCGTCGTGCAGTCGTATTGTCATATCTACACAAAGCAATTAAACCTTTGAACCAACTTCGCATGATTGAAGATGCAACGGTTATCTACCGGATCTCTCGTGCGCCAGAACGTAGAATTTTCTACATTGACGTTGGTAACTTACCTAAATTAAAAGCAGAACAATATCTTCGTGATATTATGGTCAAGTACAAAAATAAACTTGTATATGATGCAAATACTGGTGAGATTCGTGATGACCGTAAGTTCCTATCGATGATGGAAGATTTCTGGTGACCTCGTAGAGAAGGCGGTAAAGGTACAGAGATTACTACATTGCCTGGTGGTCAGAACTTAGGTGAATTGGAAGATGTAAAATACTTCCAAAAGAAACTATATGGTTCATTGAATGTTCCAGTTTCTCGTCTTGAACCGAACCAAGGGTTCTCTATTGGTCGTGTTGCAGAAGTTACTCGTGATGAGTTGAAGTTTGCAAAGTTTGTTGACCGTATGCGTAACAAGTTTTCGGATGTATTCAACCAAGTTCTTCGTGTGCAATGTGTACTTAAAGGTATCTGTACCGACGATGAATGGGACGAATTTAAAGAGAACATCTATTACGACTTTATCAGAGACAACAACTTCTCAGAATTAAAAGAAGCTGAGTTGATGACCAATAGATTAGAGTTGTTGAGTGCAGTTGATCCTTATACAGGTAGATATTTCTCCCAAAAATGGATTCAACAAAATGTATTGCGTTTAACTGATGATGATATCAAAGAAATGCAATCTGAAATTGATAAAGAAAAAGAAGATGGACTTGGATTGCCAGTTGGTGTAACAAATGATATTGCACAACAACAAATGGCATCAACAATTCAAACTGACGCTTCTCAACAACAAGCACAGAATCAATCAGATATTCAGTTGCAGGCAGCAAAAGATATGCCTCAACCAAAAGCAACAAAAGAAGAAATTGATACATTTACTAAACTGAAACGTATATTATAAATAACTAGATTTGGAGATTAATATGGACAACGCAAGAGCAATTATTGATTATGCATACAACGACAATGGTAAAGAAATGCGTGATGCTCTTTACTCTGCAATTCACGATAGAGTTGCGGCACATATCGATGCACAAAAAATTGAAATGGCACAAAGCCTAATCAAACAACCAGAACAAGCTGAAGTTGAAGATACTCCAGTTTAAACAGAAGGATAACAAATGAGTAACGTATATACTTCGCAGGTACTAAAAGATACAACAGAACATGTTGTCATCAAATTGACAGGTTCATTTGATGGTAGTGGTCAAGAAAGTAATGCGGTTCGTATTCAAGCAAACACACTATATGGTGCGTTAGATAGTTCAAAAGCAAATTTACTATCTTCCACAGCAAACACAGGACCATTATCATATTACGGACTTTCTGTTAATAGAATTTGGTACGATTGTGTCAATGCAACAAATTGTGATCTTGAATTGTTTTGGACCGCAGATACATCACAAACACTTGCACTTTTAAGTGGAACTTATGAATATGATGGCGCAGGCAATTGGATCACAATACCAAATGCGGCCGCAGGTACCGCGAACTGTAAGGGTGACATTGGCATTGCGACAAGAGGTTATGCTGCAAATACATCTTATACAATCGTTATTGAGTTGCGTAAAGATAATGCGATGTATCAACGTGGTCAATTTAATGATCCGGCAGCATTTAACTACCCTCCATACGGCGTTAGACCTTAATTAAGGCAATAACATGAAATTCATTAAAGAAGTAAACGAGACAATCAACTATCTTGCTGAAGAAAAAGACGGCAAGAAAGTTTTGTATATTGAAGGACCATTTTTACAATCGGAAGTTGTTAACCGCAATGGCCGTAAGTACATGAAAGAGTCAATGGCTCGTGAAGTGGAAAGATATACAACAGAATATATTAATAAAAATCGTGCCTTTGGTGAACTGGGTCATCCAGACACCCCATCAATTAACCTAGATAGAGTATCACACTTAACAGTGGGACTACGACAAGAAGGCAATGATTGGATAGGCAAAGCAAAAATTCTTGACACTCCTATGGGAAATATCGTTAAGAGTCTAATCGAAGGTGGTGCACAAATTGGTGTATCATCCAGAGGTATGGGTTCTCTTAAAAATGTAAACGGTATTAACATTGTGCAAGACGACTTTCATCTAGCCACAGCGGCAGATATTGTAGCAGACCCTTCAGCACCTAATGCATTTGTTCAAGGCATTATGGAGGGTAAAGAATGGATGATGGTTGAAGGTGTTTGGACTGAAGTTCAACATCAAGAAGCTAAGTCTTTAATTCGAAAAGCAACTCAAAAAGAAATCGAAGCTGTTAGCTTACGAATTTGGGAAAACTTCATCAAAAAACTTTAATTATAAATATCCAGTATAAAAAAATCAAGGAGATTTTCAATGGCAAAATTTAATCTGAGCGAAGCCGCTAAAGACATTCTAACCGGTAATGTTTCAGCTAAGCAAGGTGGTCAAGACAAAGCAGGAAAGTTACCAAGTTCGGTAGCGTATGGTACTAAAGATGCAGGAATGATTGGTCATGATCCAGTAAGAGATCACGATGCTATACCTGACTACACAAAGGGTACACCAACGGCAACACCTCCAGGCGCAACACCGCCTGTTGGATCGGAACCAATGAAGAAACTAAAGGGTCAACCGCAAGAGACTGAAGGTTCACCACAAAAAACTGATATGCCGGAACCAACCGATTACGCATCAATTCGTGACCGTGTTAAGGCTAAACTAGCAAAACAATCAATGTCTGCAAATCCAGGTGCTGTTGCTCCTTACGTTCCAGAAGAAGTTGAAATGGAAGATGAAGATTTTGTTGCAGAAGAAAAAGAAGAAGGTCATGAGGATGAAGCAGAAGATAAGAAACTTATCAAGTCCATGATGAAAAAAGAAAAAATGAAAGAAAAAATGAAAGAAGATATTGACGCTCTATTGGGTGAAGATAATCTTTCAGAAGAATTTGTTGCTCGCGCATCAACCATTTTTGAAGCAGCAGTTGTAACTCGTACAGAAGCAATTCTGGAAGAAATCGAGAATGAACTAGTTGACCAATTTGAAATGGCGGTAGAATCAATCAAAGAAGATTTGGCAGCTAAAGTTGATGACTACCTAAATTACATGGTACAAGAATGGGTTACAGAGAACAAACTGGCAATTGACAAAGGTATTCGTTCAGAGATCGTTGAAGATTTTATTGAAGGTCTAAAAGGTCTGTTTGAAGAACATTATATCGATATTCCAGAAGATAAAGTTGATGTTGTTGAAGAACTAGTGACTAAAGTTGAAGAACTGGAAAACAGTCTAAACGAACAAATTAACACCGCTGTTCAATTGAAAAAAGAATTGAATGAGCAAAAAAAGATTGAGGCTATCCACACAGCAAGTGAAGGCCTGTCGCAAACTCAAGTGGAAAAAATGAAATCACTCGCAGAGAGTATTGAATTTACTACTGAGGATGAATTTGCAGGTAAAGTTGAAACTCTAAAGGAATCTTATTTCAAGAGTTCAGTTAAGACTGCCGATACATCTGCTTTGGATGAAGAAGTAATGATTGAAGAAGAAAAGAAGAAGGCACCTGCCGGATCCGAAACTGCTTTAATCGAACAATATGCAAGAACAATTTCTCAAACATTGGTAAAATAATAAATACATTACCATAATAAGATACCTATAAGGAGAACTCATGTATCTAACCGAAGAACTACAAAAAAAATGGAGTCCAGTTCTGGAACACGCAGAACTAGCTTCAATTAAAGATCCATACAAAAAGGCAGTCACTGCGTTGGTTCTAGAAAACCAACAGCAAGCGATGAACTCAGATCGTCAAGCTCTGAACGAAGCAAGCGCAACAGCACCAACTAACGTTGCTGGTGGTGTTTCTAACTTCGATCCAATCTTGATCTCTTTAGTTCGCCGTGCGTTGCCTAACCTGATCGCTTATGATGTTGCTGGTGTTCAACCGATGACTGGACCTACTGGTCTGATCTTCGCGATGCGCGCACGTTATGCTGCACAATCAGGTGCACCAGGAAATGCAAACGAAGCATTCTACAATGAAGCAAACACACTGTTCTCAGGTACTGGTTCTGCTGCTAACCCATACGGTTTCCGTGGCAATAATGCAACTGACATCGTAACCAACGCTGGTGCAGATTTAGTTGCAAACAGCTACACAACCGGTATCGGCCTGCCTACAGCAACTGCTGAAGCATTAGGTGCAGATAGCAATCCAGCATTCCAACAAATGGCATTTAGCATTGAGAAAGTTACTGTAACTGCTCAATCTCGTGCATTGAAGGCTGAGTATTCACTAGAATTAGCACAAGACTTGAAAGCAATTCATGGTCTGGATGCTGAAACAGAACTGTCTAACATTCTGTCTACTGAGATTCTTGCTGAGATTAACCGTGAAGTTATTCGTACTATCTACACAACTGCTGTTGCAGGTGCTCAATACGGTACAACTAACGCTGGTGTGTTCGACTTAGACACCGACTCAAACGGTCGTTGGTCTGTTGAACGTTTCAAAGGTCTAATTTTCCAAATCGAACGTGACGCTAACGTTATCGCTAAGCAAACTCGTCGTGGAAAAGGTAATGTAATGATCGTTTCGTCTGACGTTGCATCTGCAATGGCAATGGCTGGCGTTCTTTCTTACACACCTGCGCTAAATGCTGATCTACAAGTTGATGATACTGGTAACACCTTCGCAGGTATGTTACACGGCCGCATCAAAGTGTACATCGACCCATACTTTGGTGGATACACAAGCAATCAAGAACTAGTTACCGTCGGTTACAAAGGTACATCACCTTACGATGCTGGTCTGTTCTATTGCCCATACGTTCCTCTACAAATGGTTCGTGCAGTTGACCAATATACATTCCAACCTAAGATTGGTTTCAAAACACGTTACGGTATGGTTGCAAATCCATTCGCAAACGGTTTGACATCAGGCAACGGTGCATTGAATGCTCGTAGCAACGTTTACTACCGCATCTTTGGTGTTAAAAACCTGATGTAAGTTTGTAGTAACATAAAATCACCTTTAAGAGTGATATTTGAAAGACCACCTTCGGGTGGTCTTTTTTTTGCTTCATAAATAGTAGTATAAGGAGATTTACATGACCGTATTAAATAGAAACCCTAGAAATACAAACTTTCTGCAACCCACAAAATATCTATTGACATTTGATAGAATCAGTGACGTTCAATATCAATGTCAGGCAGTTAATTTACCAGGTGTATCATTGGGTGTGGTTACAAGAGAAACTCCATTTATCGATATGTACTCTCCAGGCACCAAGTTGACATACAATGGTTTGGATATTACATTTTATATTGATGAAGAACTTACATCGTGGAAGAATCTGCAAAATTGGTTTCTTTCTATTGCTAATCCTGATGGTTTCGAACAACGAGATCACAGTAGAGAATTGAGAACTGAAGGACTAAAACATTTCTCTGATGCAACATTGACAATACTTTCTAATCTAAACAATCCATTGGTTCGAATCAAGTTCGCAAATGTATTCCCAACCAATCTAGGTGATTTAAATTTTGATACACAATTATCTGCGGATACTATCATGTCTGCAACCGCATCTTTTAAATACGACTTTTATACAATAGAACCCGCATAACATTATTATTTTTTATTATTGGAATTAATTATGGAAAACCTTGAACAAGTATTAAAAAACTGGGAAACTGATGCACAAATGGATCAGACAGAACCTAGTAAAGAACTACTAAGAATACCATTGTTACACAGTAAGTATCTGAATATGCTTACTAAACACAAAATCGCATCCAAAAAAGCACACTTTGATTATCTACGTATGCGTAAGATTAAATGGGAATACTTTACTGGTAAATTAAGTAAAGATGAACTTGAAGAATATGGATGGGAACAATTCCAATTTGCACTTAAATCTGACATCAATACATACTTAGAAGCAGATGGCGATCTAATTAAGTTGTTGGAGAAAAAGGTTTACCATGAAGAAGTTGTATCGGTCATTGAATCTATCATGGCTGAATTGAAACAACGCACATGGCAATTGAGAGACTTTATATCATGGGAAAAATTCGTGAATGGCCAGTGATCTAGTAATATCCAAAAAAGACGAAGTATTTGCCAAGATAACTTGCGAAAAACATATTGCAAGAGAACTATCTGAGTATTTTACATTTATGGTACCAGGACACCAGTTTGTTCCTGCGTTCAGAAATAAAATATGGGATGGCAAGATTCGTCTTTTCAATCTACAAACATACACAATCTACCTAGGACTACTTTCATACATACAAGAATTTTGTGTGGAGAGAGGTTATGTCTGTGAATATGATGAGACTCGTGTTGATATTGAAGATGAATATTCTGTATATCACTTCAACAAATTCGTAGAGAGTCTCAACTTACACTCACAAGACAAACCAATATCTGTCAGAGAACACCAACAAGACGCATTTATACATGCAATGCAAAGACGTAGAGCATTGTTATTGTCACCTACAGCGTCAGGTAAATCATTGATATTGTATTTGTTGTTCAGACAACTATTGGACTTTCAGGATTTAAAAGGTCTTATTATTGTTCCTACCACATCTTTGGTTGAACAGTTATACTCAGACTTCCAAGATTATTCTTCACACAATGGTTTTGATGTTGAATCAAGTGTACATAGAATCTATCAAGGTAAAAGTAAAAATACAGACAAGAAACTAACCATATCTACATGGCAATCATTGTATGAACTGCCTAGTGATTACTTTGAACAGTTTGATTATGTTTTTGGTGATGAGGCACACTTATTTAAATCACAATCATTGACTAAAATCATGACCGCTGCAGTGAATACAAAGTATCGTATTGGTCTAACTGGTACTTTGGATGGTACAAAAACACACAAATTAGTATTAGAAGGTTTATTTGGTGCCGAAGAACGTGTGATTACCACAAAAGAACTTATTGATAGAAAACAACTATCAGCATTTAATATCAAATGTTTAATTCTAAAGCATCCTGATGATGTATGTGAGGAGATGAAAGACTGCACCTATCAAGAAGAAATCGAGTATTTAATATCTAATGAACAGAGAAATAAATTCATCAAAAATCTTGCAATTAGTTTAGGTACTAATACACTTATTCTATACCAAATGGTTGAAAAACATGGCGAAATACTGTATAATGCTATCAAGAACTCCGAAAAAATAGGAGATCGAAAAGTCTTTTTTGTTCATGGTAAAGTAGATGCCACAGTTAGAGAAGATATACGAAAAATAATGGAGACAGAAAATGACGCTATTGTCGTGGCTAGTTTTGGTACCTTTTCTACTGGAACTAATATTAGGAACTTGCATAACATTATATTTGCGAGCCCTTCAAAATCAAGAGTGCGAAATCTGCAATCAATTGGACGAGGTTTACGGCAGGCTGACGGAAAAGATATGGCAACTCTTTACGACATAGCAGATGATCTGAGACACAAGAAACATATGAACTTTACCTTAAAGCATTTTGTGGAACGAGTCAAGATTTATACAGAAGAAAAGTTTCCCTTTAAGTTGTACAATATAGGACTAAAAAAATGATTAAAATTGTAAGACTCAAAGATAATGGTTTTGATATCATATGTGATATGTTAGAACAAACAGCAGATTCAGTAACATTAGATCAACCCATGGAATTCGAAGTTCGCAATAAAGAGCTTGCTATGAATTATTGGTTGCCTATCAATATGATTAAAGAGAATTTGGTATCTATCAAATTAGATAACATTCTATGTGTGATCGAACCTACCGCAGAATTTATTGAGTTCTATGCAAATACTGTGGAACGTATCGGTGGTGTTTTATCTGGTGAAGAAGATCAGGAACACTATGAAGATATAATGGATGCTATGGATGAACTAGATAGTAATAAAGGATTGGTTATTCATTAACATCATCAGGCAACACCGAGATGATACATCATGGCAAGCCGTTTGTCAACAACTTTTAATGGTACACTTGAAATGACAACTACGAAAAAAACAAAAAACTACATAAACAATGAAGATTTCCTGAAAGCTTTGGTAGATTACAAAGCACAATCTAAGGAAGCCAAAGAGAATAACCTTCCTAAACCTATCATTCCTAATTACATTGGGGAATGTTTCATGAAAATTGCTGAAGGTTTATCACACAAACCCAACTTCATTAACTATACATACCGTGACGAAATGATGTCCGATGGTATCGAAAACTGCCTGATGTATTTTGAAAACTTTGATGAAACAAAATCGAAGAATCCATTTGCATACTTCACACAAGTTATCTACTTTGCATTTCTCCGCAGAATCCAAAAAGAAAAAAAACAACTATACGTCAAATACAAAGCTACTGAACTGTTTGGTATCCTTGATGAATTTGAAATGTTGGAATCAGAAGACGGATCATCCAAACAATTTGAACTATATGACAACATATCCGAATTCATAGAAACCTATGAGGATGCCAGAAAAGCAAAGAAAGCAGAAAAAGAAGCGGCAAAGAAGCCGAAAGGTGTTGAAAAATTTATGGAGGAGTGATATAATGAAAGTTGGATTTGTTGCATCATGTTTTGATTTGTTCCATGCAGGACATATCATGATGCTTAAAGAAGCTAAACAGCACTGTGACTATTTGATTGCAGGTCTACAAACAGACCCTACTTTGGATCGACCAGAGAAGAACCGTCCAATTCAATCAATAGTTGAACGCCACATACAGTTAGAAGCATGTAAGTACATTGATGAGATCGTGGTCTACGCCACAGAGAAAGATTTAATGGATGTATTGTTATCGTTTCCAATTGATGTTCGTATCATCGGTGAAGAATACCAACATAAGAGTTTCACAGGCAAAGAATTACCTATTGAGTTATGTTACAACAAACGCAGACACAGTTTCAGTACATCAGAATTGAGACAACGCGTAATTGATCGTGAAAGAACAAAGAATGAGAGTAGCAATAATAACAGATCAACACTTCGGAGCTAGAAATGACTCTGTAAACTTCTTGGATTTTTACGAGAAGTTCTACAAAGATACCTTTTTTCCTACACTAAAGAAGGAAGGCATCAAGACTGTATTAATTCTTGGTGACACATTCGACCGTAGGAAGTATGTAAACTTCTATTCACTAAAAAGAACCAAAGAAATGTTCTTTGATGTTTTACAAAAAGAGCAAATTGAAGTTTACATGCTTGCTGGTAATCATGATACCTATTTCAAGAATACCAATGATGTTAATTCAGTAGACTTGTTACTGAAAGAGTATGATAACGTCACGGTTATTGATACACCACAGACAATACATTTAGATTATGGCAATGATAGTCATGATGTGTGCATGATTCCATGGATTTGTGTTGATAACTATGAACAATGCATGACTGAAATGAAAAATACATCATCTACAATATGTATGGGTCATTTTGAAATCTCTGGTTTTGCAATGTATCGTGGTATGCCATCACATGAAGGCATAGACAGAAGCACCTTCAGAAAATTTGATATGACTTTTTCTGGTCATTATCACCACAAATCACAGGCAGATGACATATATTACCTAGGTAATCCATATGAAATGACCTGGCAAGATTACAATGATGACCGAGGTTTTCATCTGTTTGATTTGAATACCAAGGACTTAGAGTTCATCAAAAATCCTAATAAGATGTTTCATCGAATCATCTATGATGACAAAGTGGAATCTATCAAAGAAATTAACGAAAAAGATTTCTCAGGATATACTGGCACATATGTTAAAGTGGTAGTAATTAACAAAACCAACCCATATTTGTTTGACAAATTCATGAATAGCCTGTATAATGTTAATCCAATAGACATTAGTATTGCAGAAGATATGTCTGATTTGTTGGATGGCACAGATGATGAATCTGTTGATGAAGCAGAAGATACGTTGACACTATTGAATAAATTTGTTGATGGTATCACAGAAGAAAACTTGGATAACGATAAATTGAAAACTCTGTTAAAAGAACTTTATGTTGAAGCATTGAACACTGAACAAGCATGATATTATTTCAATATGTTAAATGGAAAAACTTCTTATCGACTGGTGCTGCATATACAGAGATAAACTTTACCAAATCAACCAACACACTAATCATCGGACACAATGGTGCAGGTAAATCTACCATTCTTGATGCATTATGTTTTGGTCTGTTTGGTAAACCGTTTCGTAAGATCAATAAACCACAACTGTTGAACTCAATCAATCAACGTGATTGTACGATTGAAATTGGTTTTAATATTGGTCAAAAAAAGTATAAGATTGTGCGTGGTATCAAACCTAATGTGTTTGAAATCTACTGCAATGATGTTTTGCTGAATCAAGATGCTGCTGCAAAAGACTATCAGGAAATATTAGAGAAGAACATTCTCAAATTAAATTATAAGTCCTTTACGCAGGTAGTTATTCTTGGTTCAGCATCCTTTGTTCCCTTCATGCAATTGTCTGCGGCAGACCGTAGGACAATCATTGAAGATTTGTTAGACATCCAAATTTTCTCCACTATGAACGGTGTGTTGAAAGATAAGATGTACAATCTGAAAGACAATATCTCTAAAGGCAGGTATGCCGTTGAGTTAATTGAAGAAAAGATTGAAATGCAGTTGGCAAACATTGAAGAACACAAGAAACATAATGATGATGAGATTGCCAGTAAAAAGCAAGAGATTGATACATCCAAAAAACAACTAAAAGATATACTGAAACAGGTAGAGTTAATCAATAAACATATTGATGTTTTAACTTCCAAGATCGGCGATAAAAAAGAGAAGTTGGAAAAGAAATCAAAATCGTTATTCACACTACAGGGTAAATTAGAAAGCAATATCAAGAAGAATGAAAAAGATATTGAGTTCTATGAACATAACGATTCTTGTCCTACATGTAAACAATCGATTGAATCTAATTTCAAACAGCAACAAGTAGATGAACGTAAAGAAAAGGTTGTACTGCAACAATCAGGATTAACTGAACTGTCTGATGAGTTAAAGAATGTTCAAGGTGAAATGAAAACCATTTCGGATATTGTAAAACATATCAATGAACATAGTAATGAAATTACCAAACATAATGCAACCATGTTGGCAATATCAAAGTATATTAAGAAGGTACAGGCAGAAATTACTGCCTTGTCTGTAAAATACAATGATGCAGAAGATAGTAACCAAAAATTAAAAGACCTTCGTACAGATTTGATAATGCAAACAGAAGCATTACAAGAAGGTGCAGAAGAAAAACAATATTTGGAGTATGCAGCAACGTTATTGAAAGATACCGGTATCAAAACAAAAATCATTAAGCAATATTTGCCTGTGATGAATAAGATGATTAATAAGTATTTGACTGCAATGGATTTCTTTGTCAACTTCAATATCAATGAAAACTTTGAAGAAACAATCAAGAGCAGACACCGTGATGAGTTTTCGTATGCAAACTTTTCTGAAGGTGAAAAAATGCGTATTGACCTGGCACTGTTGTTCACATGGAGACAGATTGCTAAGATGAAGAACTCGACCAATACAAACTTGTTGATCTTGGATGAAGTGTTTGATTCGAGTTTAGACACAGTAGGTACTGAAGAATTTTTAAAGTTGATACATGAAATGGGAACAGATACAAACGTGTTCGTTATTTCACATAAAGGCGACCAACTGTTTGACAAATTCAGAAGCGTAATTAGGTTCGAAAAGGTAAACAATTTCAGTCGTATCAAAAAATAAGTTAAAGTTCGATTTTGTATAAATAAAAAAGAACAACTTATTTGGAGTTACCATGGCAAGAAAGAAAAAGTATTCAGATTTACCCGAAAGAAGTCATCCAGACTACATGAAACTATATGCAGAAAAGAATCGGGAAGAATTGAAGGAACGTCAGAAATCCTATCGTGATAAACGCATAGAGGATAATCCAAATCATTACAAAGAACAATACAAAAAGTATGAAGAAACTCACAAAAAATGGAGAAAAGAAAATCGACATTTGGTGAGTGAGAAACAATGGAAATCTCGTGGCATTATAGACATGACTTATGATAAGTTTTTGTTGGAGTTGGAAAAACAAAAATATAAATGTTTAATATGCAACAAGGAATTAAACAACCCTCAAGTTGACCATGACCACAACACAGGTAAATATAGAGGCATACTTTGTGTTCCATGTAATAATGGACTAGGAATATATGAAAAGAAAAAAGATTTGTTCGAAAAATATTTGAAAGGTATTGCAAAATGAGTGAAATTTTAACATTTAATACAAACGACTCAACTGTTTCGGCAGTTAAAGTAAAAACTTTTGATTTGGTTTCCGAAGATCATCCGGTATTGCATCAAACATTACCTGAATTTAATTTTAAAAATCCACCTGTGGATCCTAATGAGTTTGCCTCTACATTGGTAGAATCATGCAAACGACATAACGGTTTAGGATTATCTGCAAACCAATGTGGATTTAAATACCGAGTATTTGTTATGGGTTCAGGTGATGAGTATGTGGCATTCTTTAATCCTAAGGTAACAAAAATGGAAGGTGAATCTCACATGGATGAAGGTTGCCTGTCGTTCCCTCTGTTAAATCTTAGAGTTACTAGACCTAAAAGTATTGAAGTTGAATACCAGGACTTCTTAGGGCAAACAAAAACCTCCAGGTTTGAAGGACTATCCGCAAGAATCTTTCTGCATGAATTGGATCATATGAATGGTATTGTTTATACCAGC
>Ga0075464_10000012_pt1 | contig 57987 bp, 50 predicted proteins | sample DEB19_08_DNA_5_FD_75068 | JGI IMG/M metagenome (GOLD analysis project Ga0075464, IMG submission 75068) | Aqueous microbial communities from the Delaware River and Bay under freshwater to marine salinity gradient to study organic matter... | ecosystem: Environmental > Aquatic > Marine > Coastal ...
AATGTTGTTCTTCGGCATCTTGTCGTAGTAAAGATGAGGGTATCCAAGCTTTACAAGATCTAGGTTCGTTTGAAAGCCAAACGTATTTGACTCAACAGCAACAAATGCCTTATTGTATTTCAGACCATACTCGTTGATCAGCAAAGCGAATTTGTCTGGCCTGAGCTTTCCAGAATACTCTGCAACAATCTCCCCGCTATCAATCTCAACAATCTGGAATGTGGATGAGTCGGCGGCATCACCTCTAGCAACGTCACCAGCCAACAAGTATTTTTTACCTGCATCTGGACTCTTCCAGCACCAGACGTTGTTCCGTGGACCCTCATAGGATGGTGTCACCTGATCGCCAAGCAACTGTGTCATTGTTTCGTCGGGCAGAAATGTGTCTCCGCTTGACAAAAACTCGCAAAGAAGCTCTTGTGCGACCTTCTTCTTGTTTCCGAGCTGACGAACCTGATCCTCATACCAAAACTGGTCGTGCTCTGGGTGCACTTGCCACGGGAGCTTGATTGTGTTAAAGTTGTTTTCCTTTTTCTCTCCTCTTGTCCAAAGCTCGTAATATTGCCCTCCGACACCGTTTGGTGTCGAAATGATAATGGCCTCACCACCTGTGCTCAGTGTGGGGTAGATTGCCGTCCAAATCGTATCGAAATTACGAATGAAGGCGGCCTCGTCAACGATCAACAATGACAAGGTCTCAGAACGGCCGGCGTCCTCTGTGGTCGGAATAGACTTCACAACAGAGCCATTGCCAAAGCGAAGCTCGTCTTGCACGGGCTCGCTATCCGTAATCTTCAGCCACTCAGGCAGCCCAAGCATCATCTTCTTGACTTTATTCAAGAAGCTTCGGGCTGTTTCTTTTTTCGTGGCGATGGCCAGGATCACCTGGTCTCGACGGAACAAAGCTTTCCAAAGGCTATATGCGGCGGTCACCGTCGACAGACCAAGCTGCCTGCTCTTCAGAACAATGTTAAATCTGTGTCGGATGAAATCACGAATGCAGTCGTTTTGAAACGGGTACGTCTTGAAAAGAATCGTGCCCTTCTCCGTTGTCCGGATCTTGCAGTACGTGTTGATGAAATAAATTGGGTCCTTGGCACACTTAAGGATCTCTTCCTTCTGCGTGCTCCTAAGAACGATCCCTTTGCTTTTGGTCGGCAATGACATGTTGCCAACTCAGATCTTGAAATAGAAGAATTTACGGTAGAGGCATGTACGCTTGACATTCACGTTGCTTGCATTAAGGGCCTGCAAGTCATCTTGTGTGTGCGTCTGCTTGAGAGTTAGCTTCTTGCCAGTGATCTCCTTATACTCATCAACAGCCTTTTTCATGGCTGCTTGAACAAAAGCGTCCGCCTCATTACCCGCAGAACGCTTAAGGAGGTCGAGCGGGAGAATGCGTTGGAAGTTGGCCACAGACGTAAAGGTCACCTTCACAACGTCGCCAGAAATTGTCGCCTTAAGACCAACAACAGAGTCAACAGGACCAGACGTGGCGCCACTACGAGTAAAGCTTGAATCGAGGACGGTCCCCAATGCATTAAGATCTGTTTCCATTTGATCTTAAATACGTTGGGGACCGTTTTTTCACTCAATGAAAGTGATGTCTCTAAGCGGGATAGCTTCTGAAGGCTCAACTCCGCTAGAACACTTCATGCATTGCCTCTTATTCTTGATGTCGAATTCGTCATCCGGGTACAAAAGCCTTTCGCATTTCGGGCAGTAAAGATGGCCTTCGTTTTCCTCCCCAATCAGATTGATTTTGATCATTGCTGCTGCATGATGCAGGACTTCCCATCCTGCCCCTTTCCCACCTCGATAATGCCATCAAACGCCTCTTTGATGTTTGGCACGTGTGTGATAACCAAGATGAACCGAAAGTAGCTCCTAAGGGCTCGTAGAAGCCGCACACAGGGTTCGATCTGGTTCTCGTCGAGCGTCCCAAACCCCTCATCGATAATCATGAAGTCGGGCTTTGGAAGCGTTGAGATCTGGTGCAGCACACAACGAATTGCGATCGAGGCAATCGTCTTTTCCATTCCAGAACCAAGCTCCAAAGGCGTGCTGCCGTCGGGATAAATGAGGCGAATCTCCACACCTCCCTTGTCCTCATCCGTGGATAGCTCAATGTCAAAATCTACGACACCAGCAAGAAGCATTTTTAGATTTGCATTGAGATCAGGCATGAGGGAGCCCAGAAAGATGTTCTGAACGCCTCTCTTGCTAAGACCGGCCGAGACAAGGGAGTGAATCTTGATCTGCTCTTTTAGGTCGTAGGCTCTTGACAGCTTCTTGCTATTCTCATCGAGCTTGAGCGCCGAAACGGCATTGTCTCTCTTTAATGCCTCTAGCGAGTCTCGACATACATCCCGGCTGCTCTCCATCTGAAAAAGAGCCCGCTTGGCGGCGTCGACCCGCTCCCTGACCCTCTTTGCCGAGAAAAGGGCCTCAGCAATCTTTTCAGCCTCCAAGTTTCTTTCGCATGCATCGATGAAACCTCGCTTCTTGTGGATGGCAATTTCCAATTCAGAAATCTCCGAAAGGACCCCCTTATGTTCACTCTCAATTTTCTTGAGCCGGAGGCGACCTTTAGAAACTTTGCTCTCAAGCTCCTCCAGCTCAAGAGTCCCGAGAGTGGATAGTTCAGTTTCGTAAGAGGCTACGTTTTCATCTGATTGCTCCAGGGATGCTTGTAGGGCGGGTAACTTCTTGTTTGCCTCAACGGCATCGTGGATGTAGTGGCAGCTTGGGAACTGGTCGCCACATGGGACAAGCTGCAGCTTCTTCGTTTCCTTTTTGAGGGCCAAGATTTCCTTGTGAAGCTGAGCATTCTTGGCCCTCTCCTGCGTGAGGCTTGACCGAACTTCTGCGGCGTTTTTCAGTTTGCTTTTAAGCTCTTCCTCATCAACACCCTTCACGAAAGAAAGGATGCTTTCTTTTTCTTTCACCCAGTCCATCGAGCACTTCTTTGTAAGAGAGGCCTGTAGCTCTTGCATTTGGCTCTGCAGAGCCAAGAGTTCGCTGGCTAGTTTCTTGACGTTAAATGTCTTGTCTTCCGAGCGAATGCGATCCAGTTCTGCCCGAGCAGAAAGACAGTCGGCATTCAGCTTCAAAAGTTCAGCTTCAGCAGCTGAAATCTTAAGCTCAAGCTCTTGAAGCTGAGCCTTGTTGGATGCCACAAGCTCCGCCTGAGTTTCAAGCGGCGAAGAGTTCAGCAGGAACTTTGATTCCGTTTCTAGTGCAGTGAGACGTCGGCGGGCATCGGCGTACATGCGCTCAATAAGATCCAAACCGACCACCCTTGAAAGAAAATGCTTGCGTGCAGGAGCGTCATGATTTACAAACTTCATGACATTAAACTGCGTAGAGACAGCTGTCATGAGAAAGTCATCGGAACCACCTACGACTCGCTGAATGCTCCTGTCTGTTTGGTTGCGTTGTTCCCCCGTGAAGTCTTCATTGTCGGTTACGAACTTGACAGTCGTTAGGGACGTTTCCTGCAGCTTGTTTTTGACACGCTGCGTCTTTCGAAAGACGTAGTGTCGTTGGCCATTGACAATGAATTGAACCTCTGCAGAACCAGCTGAGGCATTCTTGTTGATCATGTGATGCATCTTCTGGCTATCACGATCTGATACGTTGTGGAGGCCATACATCAATGATGCGACCAGCGATGACTTGCCAGTTCGATTTGGGCCCATGATCCCAACAATACCTTGCAGGGGATCAAACTTGATGCTATTATCCTCTCCAAACGCAAAAAGGTTTGAGAAGTTCATGCATGACAAAGTCCAGACATTTCCTCTCTGCAGGTCCTCCTCATGGGCGTTTGCATGGTACAAGGCAGCTGTCAGATCCTCCATTCCGGCCCATGTGCTTTTCGCAAAGCGCTGATCGTTGTAGAATTTCTGCAATGCATTGAAAATGCTTGCTGCTCCGAACTTAAGTCCCTTTCCGCTGACGGCACCTTGAATACGCTCTTGTAGATTTTTGTCGTCGATCTTGGGAACAATCTCAAGAGGCGAGCACTGCCTCACCAAAGCGTCGGAGAGCTTCTGAAAGTCTACGGCGGGGACAGGGACATCCGAGCGGACCCTCACTCGACCACCAGAAACCAAATTGGCGGCTGCCTTCATGGTGTTCTTGACGCTGCCCGCCCAATCAATGGTTTGGAATGGGCATGGATTTACGAGCTTAACCCAAGCGTAATCACGGACGCTTTTATTTGCGGCATCAAGGTCCCAAACAATGAATCCGTGCTCTAGGTCCTCTGCGTAAGTGTTTTGTAGGGCTGAGCCTGGATATGCAATCCAGGGCATGTTCTTGCCATTTGGGAAGTCTTTGGTTCCGAGAGTTTGGTACTTGTGGATGTCCCCCAGGAAAACAACGTCATAGCCAAGAGCCGTAAAGTCTCCGACCTTGACATGTCCCTCAATGTTCCATTCCGCCTCAGATACGCTACCTGCGACTGGGCCATGGTAGCACCCCACCAGCATCGCTTCTTCACCCGCCTCTTGGCGTGGAGAGGAATCCCAGCCACCCTCATCAAAAATGGAGTGCACATAGAATTTGATCGTCTCATCAGACGATGTCGTGTGCGAATAAAGACCGCTGTGCTTCCAAACCTGAATTCTTGGATGGTTAACCGCAGAGACAATCGGCGAGACAGCGTCTTGGCGGGTCAGGTTTGTGAGTGCCCCATCGTGGTTTCCAAGGATGAGGCGGGTTTCTGCAGCGTCCCCCAATAGCTTCAACCACCAAGACATCAACTCGATGTACTCTGGGGTGATGCCGGTAGTCTTGGTATGAAAGATGTCGCCGCCGACAAAGATCATATCCACATTGTGACTGCGCACCTTGTCAACGAAATCCTCGAAGACCTTACGAATCTCCTCGTGCCTGGAGATTCCACGGATATGAATGTCGGAAATGTGAGCGATTCTCATGCGTGTTATATTCTACCTCAAAAGACGTGGCATGGCAAGATCAAAGATGCGTGTTTTCAGATCGAATTCTTGTTGGCCTGAGCCATAAATCTCTTTCATCGCTTTGTTGCCAAGGGAGGCCGGATCAGTTCCGGCTGGAAACGTCAAAAACCGAACTTCAACCCCAAAAGCCTGGAAGGCACTGGCCACTCGGTTTCGCTTACGGTTGGCATCTGGATCAAAGCCAAGGACGACTCTTGGCGTGGGAGCTGAGATGATCCTGTGAAATAGAAGGCTGTCCTCGTGCACCGTTGAGCCCAACATGGAAACGGTATTGATCCCTTGGCAGGCAGCCCAGTCAAATGGACCCTCCACCAATAAAAGCTCTTTGTTGAAGTCAACATCCAGCTCGTTGAATACAATAAGATTCCGACGGGTGCTGGCGTTCATGTACTTGAAGTTGGAGCCAATCGCACTTCTGCCCGTAAAATAGTTTACATTTCCGTCGGGGCCGAAGCTAGGCATGATGACACGGCCATAAAACTCAGGGTCCGAAGAAATCCCAAGGCGGCACCTCTTGAAGTCCGCCAGAGTCAAGCCACGCCCTTGCAGATAGCTGATACACTTCTGGACAATACTTGACTGGCTATCCAAGAGCCGATCCAGCAACTGAAATCCTGCAGGGAGCGCCATTCCGGCAGCTGCCTCCTCAGCAACCTGCTGCAACAGCGCCTTGGGTGGGGTGTAATGGGCTCTGGCAGGCCCGTAGACCGATTCGCACTCCTGTAAGGCCTGTCCACCCATACCTGCGGCAATAAAGGCCCTGTGGGGCGCCCCGGAGCGCCAATCGCACACCCAGCAATGATTTGCCCCGTCGGAAGTCCGAAAGGTCAACTTTTTCTTCTTGTAGTCTTTGCTGTCGCAAAATGGGCAGTAAACAGAAAGGTTTTGGCCGTCCGCAGAAGCCGAGATCTTACCGAAATATTTTGCGATCAGCTTGTACTTTTCCGAATCAGTGCCGAGCATGTGGCTCAGTCTATCACTTCTTCTTCCTGGTTTCAAGCAGCTGTAGAGATTTCGCAATTACGAAAGCATCAGCCCTGTCATAGCAGAAGTCTTTAGGAGTGCCAGTCCGCTTCGTTGGGTAAGGCATCCCGGACAAAAACCCAGATTGAGAATAGAGGATCTCGAACGTTTGAGTTTTTTGGTTTTTGCCGCACTTCTTTGCAGGCAAAAGCTTGATCCCCAACGCTTTTCTGGAGTTGTTTGCTGAGATCATTCGGCTGTGGAGGCCATACTTCTCCCTCAAAAAGTTACGGATGAGTACGTTGAACTCAATGAGCGTTACAATTGTATTGATGCTCGACTTACCTGGGGTGAACATCCGCAGCGGTTCCTCTACCTGGCAAAGCATTGGCACATCCGGAAGTTGCGCCATCAGCTCGGCAAAGCGCAACTTAAAGTGCTCAAGCTTGTTGAAAGCCCCTTCGATATCTTCTGTCTCAATGTGGTCAAACAGTAAGATGGTGCCGGCGGCATCAAGGGCCACAACTCCCGTGTATTTTGTGGAGATATCGAGCCCTAGATAGATTTCACCAGTCATACGAAAGTTTGATCACCATTTTGTCGCCTGTGTACTTCTTGATTGGTTTTGCCAACCTCGCACGCATGACGACATCGTATTCGTCATCATGGATGTTGACTTCCGAAATATACACATACCCACTATGGTCGGCGTCAAGCGTGACGTCTTCTGATTTTGGCGCATTTGCGAATGTGGGATTTACTGAGAAGTTAGATTGATCCACATTCAACTCGGCATCGAACTTGGTTGTGTGAATCCTCTTCTCTCCCTTGAACTCTAGTCTGAATTGGGTCTTCCCAAAGTGGTTAATCGTTGGGTCCAGAACCACAATCTGTCCTTCGTCATACAAAACGAACCCTACATTGGCCCATGGTGCTGGTGAGCCAGTAGTGTCTGCTCTGTAAAGCCCACCGGTGCCATTGTCACACAACGTAATTTGCGTTCCAGTGGCGCTTCCAGACAAACCAACATCTCGAATCTTAAGCGTGCCAGGCCGAATCCTTGTGCTGTAGAACAAGGAACTTACGTCAAACAAGGACACTTCATTGGAGGATGCGTCGCCAGTTCTGCGATAAATTGTTGGGGAGTTATGGGCTGATTGAGTTGGATTCTCAGGAGTTGGGTAATACATCTCCTGGAGTGGATCCGACCCAACGCTTCCGCTGATTAAATTTCCAAGATAAATCAAGCTAGGGTCTGGTGCGCCTGACCAATCTCGGAGCACCCCAAATGTAGAGCCGCTTGTGTAGCTGCCAATATCACTGTAGTCGGGGACCCAATTCCCGTCATCGCATGGTCGAATCAACCCATTTCTTGCGACAACGGACTTTTGACCATACAGAATTGAATTTGCGGTTTCAGGCCCTGAATACCCTTCAATGATGCTGCACGAAAGTTCCAGTAGGCGTGGGTCGAGCCCGCCAACGGGATCACGCACGTAGTTTTCCAAATTCGACAAAAACCCGTCGACCGAAAATGACATATCGATGTTGAACGGAGTGCTCGTCGTATCATCTTGGGTCTGAAAAGGTGTGACAGGGACCCCACCATATGTGCCCACAAACTTACGAAACGGGGCTTCTTCTCGGAACTTTGGACCCACCTTGAAAACAAGACCAGCCTCCCCGAGCGAAGTTTCCTTTACCTTATCCCCAATGTAGGTTGAACTGATATAAGATAGAGGTTTGTACGCATGAAAAACCTCAAAACCATGCATATCTGCAGATAGCTGCTCTTGCACGCTTGAGGACGCAGGGTAATCCACCCCGATTGTTGAATTCAGAACCTGCAGGCCTTCACGTTCACCAACATCTCCAGAGAAATACAGAGAGTGTGAGCTTGTCCCAAAATTGGGCCCAATAATTGAGGCGCCAAGAGACAGAACCTGTGGGGCCTCTTTTGACCCAAGTTGAGGGCGCATTGATGAAAACGGCAATGGGATACTTCCAACAACCTGGTTATCTACAAGGATTGTTCCCGTACCTGCATTTTGATTTGCGCCCCAACGAAACACAACATCGTGCCAGTCACCCCTTGATAGAGCATTGTCGTCACTCAAAACAGCATAGATGCCGGTTCCTGAGCCAGGCGTTACTGTTGCTGCTGGAATATCCGCAGACGAAGAAAATTGGGCCAAGATTCGGAACCCAAGCGGCATGCCGTCTTCCCCAATGGAGCTTCCGGACACCAAAGAAAACTTGTAGGTCGAAGAAAGGTGTGCGATAGTGCCTGCAGGGTATGAGATTGATGACACCCTAGGGTTAATCTGGAATCTCAGAGTTAGAGCATCATTTGGGATCAGAGCACCAACTGCAGTTCCGGACACATTTGATGAACTCAAAACAGGATACAGCAATGCGCTTCCCGTCGGGAGACTAGACCCTCGACGAAAAGACAAGCAGTGGTAGTTCCTCACTGCCCATTGGTATGCGAAATTATTTACAGCATACCACGGACAATATGTCTCCCTAATCACCCTCTTCTTCAGAAATGTTTCTGTGAGGTCAGTACCTGGCCGGTATCGGTCAATCTCCACATTGCTTACCGTAGACAGGGGCTCTACGGCCGAAACTGCAGCCAGGTAGTTCTGTACATGGCTTGTCAGATTTGTGGTTGTTTGAGGTTTCTGGAGCGCCTGCAGGGCGGCTGAGTATCCGGCTTCTTGGGCTGGAGTTCCCAGGTAAGAACTCCCCTGCAGGGCTTTGCGGATGCGTGAATTGTTCGCATAGAATGAGAACCCACCAGAGCTGCCAGAAAAGCTGGAGGACACGAATACTGTTTTCGGTGAAACAACAATCGTGAAATTCTCCTGATTTTCTGGCTTTAGGCGTTTTAGCGACATGGGCTCAAAAGTCGATGCGGAGACGAATGGTGAACTCTTTCTCTGGGTTCTTTTCCACTGGCCGGCTTAGCTTGGCCACCGCAAGCAAGTTGTCGCTTGCGTCATACAAGCCCACAGACGTAATGAATGTGAATGTTTGCTGAGTTAGCTCTTGTCCTGGATCCACAACAACGATCCTGTCATTTGCGTCTCGGAAAGTTGGATTAGATGAGTAGTTTGCGTCATCTGGGTCCACACGGCAGTACACGAGCGTCGAGTTGATCGTTGTGACATTCGAAAACGTCAATGCGCTTGTTGAGCCCGAATGGAATCGCACAGACCCAATATGGTCGATGATGTCATCCATAGAGCCCGAAACCATGAAGTCAGGAATAAAAGACTGCGGAGATGGTGAGCCTGTGGTTCCGCCAGTGGTACCAAGTTGGCCAATGGCCATGTACCCAGGAACCAACCCAAAGGTCCCGCTAACAACTGTCCCGGCGGCATGGATAACGCCAGAAACATGCTGTGAGCCGCTCATTACCTTAGCGAGATCGAGAACCGCAACTCCACGATCGTAAAACAGAAGCCCGATCGACTTTGTGGTGTCTGATGCATCTACAATAGACCCAACCTCGCCAGCAACCGTGGTAAATCGATTTGTGCTAGAGCCAGCATCTGTGTACAATTTGTTACCCGTGCTCAGTGCGGTCCCGCTCACAACCGTGTTGAGGTTGCCCGGAAAGTTTGAGCCACTGGCATCGTTCGCAAGCTTCAGGAAGCGTGTGCTGAATGTTTCAGGCTTGATTTTATCACGAGCAAAGAGACGCTTGAAACTCAGAAACAGAACGGGGTCCATTTTGTCGCTCAGGGACGTTGAGTCGAATGGCGCCTGAAATTGTCCATCGGGGTCCCCCAGGAGGGAAGACGCCATCATTCGATACATGTCAATCTTCTCTCGCATCATGAGAGAGGAAGATAGAAACAATGGCTTGCCCGCAGTGTCCGTGCCGCTCTTTACAGCGTTCACAATTGAGCCTGTGTAGAACAAGCCAACTGTCATGTCCATGAACGCATTTGCGGAGGACGTCGTAAAATCCTGATCGAAAACAGTCTGATAGATCGAGGATGTCACGCCTGGTCCAGCATCCGTACCAGAAGCGTAATGCTGGTACTTTTGACGAGAGGCGCTGCTTGAAATGTCGTTAGACAGTACGTCTACGATCTGATTCAAAAACGAGCGGGATGTCTTGATATCCTTGGCTTCTAGCGGTTTGTAAATGGACATTTCTCAGAGACTCTTGTTGATGTTTACACGGAATTCTCGTACAGATCCGGACTGCTTTCCGAAAACCCGAACATACGAACTGATGATGTTTTTGCTGGTCGACGTGCCGTACACATCGAACTGAGCGTCACTAATGGATTTAGCATTGATCGTCATAGACACAACGCTGCCGCCCTGGGCATTCTGAATGGAGTTTCGTGGGATAATGTATAGCGCTCTGCGGTTCCCGTCGACAGAATCAGGAGTAGTGTTTGCCACGCTCAAGAAAAGGTCATTAAGCTCTACAACAAAAACAGAATCCTGTAGCTCAACATCAATCGATGTCTCTCCAGCAATGTTCTGCTCAAGTGTGATGTTTGCGCTGCGCTGGGAGGTCTTCCCGAGAGTGATAACGCCAGTGGAGCTATCAAAGGTGCTGTCGCCGCTGAGGCGTAGACTTGGTAGCCGCACAAGATTTGGGTTTGAAACCGTGATGAGCTTGTACTTCTGAGCATATGCCTGATTGGTGACAGCCTCAAAAACTGGCGTAAGGCGCTCGATCTTCTCCTTTCCAAGGGCACGACCGTACTGCTTAATGAGGCCGTAGTTGACCTCATCATCAGCGAACGCAACCTTCACAAAGGAAAATGTGCCGTCATTTCGGCTCAAAAGCTGACGACCAAGATCCGTAAGGACAGTGTCAACAATTGGAAGATTTGTGGTATTAGGTAGGAATCCCATGCTTGTCTCTGTTCTTAACTAGCTCAATTTCGAAATAGAGTCCCCATAGTCAGGGAAGAAATTGGCAATCTCGGGCTTTTTTGGTTCGACGGGCGGCGTTTCGATGGTAATTTCGCATGTGCTAGATGAGCCCGAATTAGGGTCAAGGATTGAGATATTGTAGCTCCCAAATTCACTTGTTGTGATGCCCGAAATGACCTTGCCAGAGATATTGACGAATTTGATTGCATCTGGGGCCGTAATAACTTCCATGCTGGCGCCAGCTGGAACGGTAAACGAATCCCTAAATGACACTTTGTCTTCCCAAAAGATATTGGGGAACTGCTTAGGTGCACCAGCTGGAGAAGCTTGCTTGATATCCAGGCGGTTTTTGAGTGAGTTAAATCGAACCAAGAACTGCTCTGAGTATCCAGAGGTCATGCCGTGAGCATCCACCGATGCCACTGCGTAGATCACAGTTTCGCCAATCCTATACTCTTCATCCCAGAAGACGGTATCTCGCCTCTTTGTGACAAGCCTTGCGTCTGGCTGCTCGGCAATGAAATTTCCTGGGTCATCGAACGAATACTGACGAACCAGCTGAAATGGCTCATACTCTGTGCGGCGCTTAAAGCACTGAAAGTGCTTGATGTCACGTTGAAGGTTTGGCGGGAATGTCCATACGAGCAACGGCATATTTTTCTCGTAATCCCATACAACCGAGAAATCGGCAGGGGAAGGAGGCGGAACAAACTCCTCACACTGAACGTCTTCTGCGTATGATGGTCTTGATGAGACCAGCATGGTTGCATCAAAAACTTCGCCAGTCGCCGAGTCAATTGCAGGAACTGTAATTGTTGCAACCACTCTAACGACATACCTTTGAACGCACCCGTAAAGCACATCGAGGTCGATAATGGACGTCTGATTGACGTCATCAACGAAGATAGTCGATAGCCGCTGCAGACTATCGGATCCCTTCACGGATCGATACCTGTCAATTGCGTAGCCTACGATTGCTGCTGATGTTGTACTTGAGCCGGCCTTTTTGAGCTCAATTGGCTCGAAAGAGAAGTTTGGGTTTTGAAAATCATCCTTCGAGCGAGCGGCCGAGACTCGTTTCCCGGTTGCATCGGCAGGCTCTTTAAGCTCGAAGCTCAGAGAGTGGCTAGGATTAAGCGCTGCCTTTCTCAATACAGATGCTGCAACCTTGTTTGAGATCTGAACGTCAATAGCGGCGTTTTTCAGCAGCGCCCTTATATCTTCCCTGTTCTCTGTGATGGATTGCACGAAGTTGTACCCAGAACTGGCATCGTTAGCGGCCAGTTCCTTTGATACGGAGGCGGAAGGGTTTGCAACAAGTTCTTGCTCATGTAGCTTGTCAAGAACTGCAGTGTCTGCCAAAGTAATGCTTGTGTACGAATCACCAGCAAAGAACTCCTCCGAAAGGATATCCTTGGCGTGATTTCTCAAGAACCCATTGGCGATTTTCTGGGTTGGACCAGTGGGGATCTGCCAGGACAGCGAGACGTACCTCGCTAGCCTTTTCAAGGCGCTACTTTGGCTGCGGCCGTCCTTTTGGGTGAGAATCGGATCGCTGGCGACGGCGACTGCAGTCTCATCCTTATCGTAGAAGTTGTATACGAATTTCGAGGAAATGAAGCGTGTCTCTGGAATATCCAGTACGAGCACGTTTTGGGACGGCTTTGTGTTTGTGCTCATCGTGTTTCCATTTCTACAGCGTAAGAGTCCATATACACAAAGTTCTGATCCGCATTCAAGTATAGTCTTCCAGTGCCATCATCATAGACCCCCCGAGACGCCACAAGGCCAGATAGGGTGGCAGCTCCAGTGGGGGTGGCCTTGGTAAGAGGGATATCGATTTCGAAAAAATCCGGATCGAGCAATACACAAAACACACGCTCGTAAATGGGCGAGGCAACCTCTTTGAGATAGCCAGTGTTGAAGGCAATCATCTGTGGGGCGGCAGGAATATTCCTCGCCAGGCTTACAAGCGACGTGATCTTGGATTGCAATCGTGGAATGCCAATTTTCGCAGAAATGCTCTTGCCAGCACTTCCTGTAGTGGCCGCTGGAGCTTGAAGGGAAATCAGGCTGCTGATTGCCTGCTGTAGGAAGTTTGTGTTTTCGGGCGGCGGGGTGGGGAGCTGGAATTCCTCTTTGAAGGCGTCGTCGTCGAATGAAAGTCCAGAGATTGCCTTTACGTGCTCTTTCAGGATGCATGATTCGTAATGGTTGCTCAAAATCTCAAACTGCTCTTTCGCTGAAAGATTTGAGTACCTTTCGGCGACAAATGCAGAGAACCCAACCTCTTTTGCTACTGTGATACCTGAGAAGTCGAGCGTAACAAGCTCTGACATGTTGGCCTCTCGACTCTTTCGTGAGTCGTAGTTGAGTCTATTTTCGCCAACGAATGTTACGAACCTAGAATACTCGAACATTTTCTTGATTGGCTTGAATACGAGCCCTGGCAAAAGCTCATTCTTTCGAGTGAAAGACAGGTTGACAATATCATTGTCACTACCTGCAATCCGCACTTGCTCATCAAGAGCCTCTGCCACACCATATGGAATCCCAATTGCAAACACACGAGCATTCATCCTAGCAAAAGGGGACAACTCTGGTTGATTTAGGTACGAATGCACTGCGTTAATGCCATCCAGCAGTGCATTCTCTTTGTACCCAATAGTGGCTTTTTGGGCTCCGTCAGCTGCAGAGACAATTGATGTCATGCTAGCTTTGGCGTCCACAAGGGTCTTTTGAAGCAACCGCAATGCACCGGCCTGGAATAGGCTAGAAATCGCCTTTTCGTTTTGAAGCAGACCTCCGAGCTTCGAGATCTGCAAGGCTGTCTTGGTGTCTTTTAGGAGCCCTGCGTGGGCTTCTGCGGAAGCGGCGATGTTGTCCAGAAACGACTGAATTCGAACGAGGTTGGTGCAGAGTTGGCGTTCCGAATCTTTGGCTAGTTTTTTTGCCGCCGAAAGACTTGCTGAGCTAGAATTTGCACCAAAGAGGAACCCATTCTTCCCGTTAAGAGCTGCTGTTTGTCGAGAATTAATTGACGCATTAGCAACCTGACAAATAAGCCTCAGGTAGGTAACGAGAATGGTTGTCTCTGCGCAACCAGAGTATCTTGTTCGTCCATTGAAATTGAGCGTATTGTTGAGGTACCTGCAGATTGTCGACACGTGCGCAAGGTTTGCCTTCAGCTGCAAAAAGAAGTCTGTATTTTGATTGAGCTGAACAATGAACTGAGTTCTTGTTGTGAGGGCTGGGCCAGCTGCATTCTTCCCTGAGCCCAAACCAAGGATGGTCTGTGTTGTATTTGGTGATTTGGTGTCAAAATACTGGTCGACAACTCGCAAAAAGGAGTCATCGAGAACGGCCTTGCTTGCGTTAACTCCAAAACATCGTGTGAGCAAATAAAAGACCAGCTCACCGAAAAGCTTTTGGTTGTCATCTGCAGCAGACAGCAGCTTCACAAATGGATCTGCATCACGGCCCGAAATCAGCTCATCGTTTCCGTACAGAAACAACTTTTGCGCCAAAGAGATAGCGCCGTCCGGAGACGCAAATTCAATCTGATCATTCACGTACTCTGGGATCTGTCCAAGTTCATAGCAGCTAAAGAGATCGGTCAGCAGAGTAGTGATCTGTTTGGAGTGTTTTTTGCTTTGCTCTCTAATGGGGTCTAGTTTTTCAGGCTGAAATTTTCCTGCAGAGACCACACATGTTTCTGCAACCAGCTGCACACCCGTTCGAAAAAGTGTTCCATTCTGTTTGCTGGGTACACTATCGACATAAGCAATCCCCTGGCTCGCATCAATGATGGCCGAGGTAATGCCTGGTGAGGCGAATGAAGTGTATGGGGATGCTACGTCAGCAGCGCCAATGACCTTTTCGTATAGGTCGTAGCCGAACGTATTTGCAGAGAAAAAGTCAAATTTGCTTGTGACAGAGCTGCGGGCAAGCGCTGCGCTAACTGCGATCTCTCGCTTCAGGAATGCACTTAGCTTTGCGAGCTTTTCATTCTTGGAACCCCCTGCTTCTTGTTCAACAAACTTGTTGATTCCGACAATCGAGTTGACAAAAGCTCGATAGGAATTCATGTCCATGTTCAGCGCTTCATACTTCGGGAGATCAAACCCCGCCAAGCTTTGATTGAGGTCAATCTGTTTTCCGCTTAGCCCACGCAACGTCTTTTTGGCATCGGCGGCGAGACGAACAAAGATCTCTGTGCCAGTGCCCGATTCCACCTTTGGGGGTTGCGAAAACTCATCCGAAACTGCAGCACTGTAGTTCTTTGCGATGTATGCAGCGATGTTTGGTTGCCATTCTGAAAACCTAAACGCCCCTTCGGTTACTTTTTTCGATGTCTCAATGGATACCCCGAAGTTAACAACATCTTCAAAATTCGAAACCTGACGTGAGCACTCAGTAGCGTATTTTGCTTTATCGGCGGATGACTCAAGGCAGCTAGCAAGAAAAGCAATATTGCTTCGATTGCTTTCGTATAGCAGCTTTTGATAAACTCCCACACTAGAGAGGGCCGTACTTGCTTCTTCTCTGAATGGGGACTCATACGAAAAAACAGATAGTATCTCCGGCTGGAATTTCGAGATCAAATTTCCGGTCTGGGTTTCTGTAATGGGGATTTTGGCTGCTTGGTTCTCGGAAATGGTTGTGTCGCCCACTGGAAGAAAACTCAATGGCGATGGCATGAGTTGGTACCCCGGAAGAATTGCAATCGCCTCCATAGACGGAAGCTTGAAACGTGTTTCACCTGCAGGGGCTGGAGGGAAAAGGTTGGCAATGGGCACCAATGACACAGAATCAGCGCCAAGAGCGGCTGCAGCGGGGGCTGGCAGTATCGTCACCTTTGATGGCGAAAGAGGCTGCAGGGCTTCTGCAGAGGGCTTTACGGCGCTCGGAACGGCTTGCGTTGTAAGCCCTCCGATGGATACGGAACCCAATCGTGTTTTAAGTCCAGACATTATTTCTTCTCGAATCGAATGTTTTCGCCAATCCCCGAGTCTGTGACCGCAGAGATGTAGAAGTCGGAATTGCTCGCCTTCTTTTTAACCGTAATTGCGTAGCTGTTTTGACCAGACACTGGAAAAAGCCTACCAACAGAAGTGATGCCATCTTCCGTATTTTCAAGAATCTGATAGTGATCTACACCCAGGGCTCCGTCCAAAATGGACAGCTTCAACAAAGCTTGTGTCTTAGAGATTTCCGTTTGCGTTGCGCCAGTGAGTCGGGCTGACGCTTTCGGGATTGTAACATCAATATCCGTCACAACACCAATTGCGGCTGCGTCAATTTCGGAATAAGATGTCAACCTCTGCCTGGAATTTACAGACGCTTTCACTCCACCCTTTAGTGCCAGCGGACTCAAGGAAATGGATGGATTCCATTGGTAATTTCGACCTGTTCCTGTGTCTTTGGATGTCTTTACGTAATCACTAAAGAGGGTCTCTGGTGAACGGACACATGAAAAAATCTGATATTTGTACCCCCCTTCGGAGCGCACAGGTGGAGCGCCAACAAGCTCTGAACGGGTTGCATCATCAAAATTGTCTGCAACAAGACCGAAATCAACAACGGCGCCCGAAAATGTGTCGATCCGAAATACCTTATGCGAGATAACCTTGTTCAGCTTTTCTCGCTCATTGATCGACTCCTGGATGAATAGTTCATCATACCCATTTGACTTCAAAAGCTGCCTTAGAATTTCGCTCTGGTTCTTCTCTAGCTCCGTGCTTAGGGAAAATGACACCGTGTCGGAAGACACCTGCAGATTTTCAACCTTAATAGCGCCCACGCCAACCTTCTTTCGTACGCACTTCTCAGTATCAGAGAAATGTGTTGTGGATAGGCCATTCTGGTGTTGAATCACAAGCTTGTAACTTCGATACAGGCCATCCTTGGAGGATGGGTCTAGAAAAAACCTTCTTGTTAGCCCGAGAATGTACTCTGAGCCAACGAGCCTAAAGTCACCAGATAGCCTGGCCTGCCCCTCTTGGGCGTAAAGTGTGCAGGATACAGCTGTGCTAGGGATGTTCTCAACGAAGATATTCGTTCCGTCTACGGCCTCAGCGCAGTAAAGAGATGCCGTGCTATGCGTTTTGTTGGGCCGATCAGCATCGACAACAACAGAAGAAAAGTCGCTCGAAATGTTGCCAAAGTTATCACACGCCAAAAACCTGTAGATGACATGCGAGCCAAAGTGCGAATCAATCCTCAACCTTGTCTCTTTTCCGGCTGCCAAAGGAAGATCTCTTGCTAGGGAAAATTCAGATCTGAGAGCCTTATCCATCGACTGCACCTTCCGAAAAACAAGTACACGATTTGCGCTCATGTCCACTTGCTTCAGGTTTGCGAAGCCATAACCATCCCCACGAAGCGCTTGATAGGATACTTCTGGTGGAGAAATGGAATTCCGGAAAAACTCGGCGAGATCCTCTTTAGAGAACTGAACTTGTTGAATCTGCACTGGCACGCCAGATGAATTAAGCACCGCAAATGTGAAGAAGCCGCCTGTTAGTTCAACATCAGAAGGAAGAACGAACGTGAATTCATCAGTCACATAAGCAACCTCTTGCTCTGCTGGGGCGACTGCAGTAAGCACTAGACCTGCAGGGTTCTGAACTTTCGGGTTGTTGATTTTCTGCTGCAGAAGATCTGCATAGTCAATGCCGGCGCCAGCACTTTGAGCAACTTCAATTTTCGTATTCAGCTGGGCAAGTGGCGGACGGTGCACTGCCGGCGGCCGGGGGGGAATCTTGAGGGGAGACCGTTGGGGCAGCTGAGCTTTTTGAGGTGAGGTGGTCGCTCCAAGATCTTTTGTTGCAAGCACAAGCTTGGGCGGTGATGGGATGTCTGCCGATGATAGACTTGGCTTACCCAGCGAAATCTTGGCCAAGTAGCTCTCAACATCAGCGATTGTCTTGCCAACATACACGGATGCTTGCAAGGGGAGGTTATTCTGCAACAAGGCGTGATCCGCCGTGTAAGAGAATTTGAATTCGTATCCGCCATCAACACGGCGAACCGAAGATGGGATGGATGAAACCTTGATGAAGGAGTCTTTGAGTTTTCTTTTGGCAATGAACATCAGGTCACCAAGAAGTAGAAGACACCAAGGAAAGTCGAAACGTTTTTGCTGTCTCGCTCTTCGTACCCTGCAACATACACACGTTTGCGACCGTCAATTTCAAGAAACCCCAGGTTGTAAACATCCATTTTTCGAATGGACTTGTTGTTCTCAAGCTCATACACTTGAACCAAAAGGTCTGACTGCTGTCTGGCCTGCAGTGTGTCTTTGTATCCGAACTCGACACTTTTGGACTTTCCTTCCTGGCGTGCCTTGCTGACAACTTGCTGCAAAGATTTCGAACCAAGATCTTCAATGCTGTCCGGGTAATTCCCAAGCGGCAAAGATTGCTGGTCTGGTGTCAGCTTGTTGACTGGCGGCAGATACATAAAGTTCTTCATTCCCCTGAAGCGTTTGTCCTCAAACATCCCTGGGAATGAGTCGATGTTGATTGCGCCAGAAGCGGTTTCATTTTGGCCCAAAACAAACTTGAGATTTGTTGGTGAGACTTTGAATTGACCATCAGCTGCATCCACTGTCTGCAGAATGGATAGCTTGCCAAATGCTTGGGTTTGAGTCTCCTGCAACTTATCAAATGCAGTTGTGGCGTCTAGTTCTTCACCGCTCGGGAGAATCTGCATACCTCCAGTGGAGTCAAGCCCATTCCCGGATGTCAAAAGGTATCCGTTCTCAGAGGCCTCAACAGTAAGTACATCAGCCGGGTTCGAAGCCGCCTCTGTTCCAAAGTTCAATCCCGAACTCTCGTAATCCACTCCACTATCCGAAAAAGAAACAAAAGAAGGTCGGAATAGTCCTTGGGAGACTTTTCGGCGACCTTCTTTTGTGAGGACAATGTCGATGATTCGAGATTTGCCGTCCAGAAAACCTGCCATATTGAAATATAGGGCAGGCTCTGCAGTCGGCTATAGCAAATCAGCAGCCAACGTAGCTAGCTCTGAACGCTCACCCTTGAGCAAAGTGATGTGTCCGGCAATCGGATAATCCTTAAACTTCTCAATAGCGTGAGTGAATCCAGAGCTAAGAGCGTCCATACTGGAAACGTCAATCTGAGAGAGGTCTCCTGTGAGTACGATTTTCGAACCCTCTCCGGAGCGAGTGATGATTGTCTTCAGCTGGTGTAGGGTAAGATTCTGCGCCTCATCAACAATGATGAAGCACTTCGGGAACGAACGGCCACGAATGAACGTAACGGCTTCGACCTCAATCTGCCCCTTGAGCACCATGGTGTTAACGAATGCATTCCTGGAGAAATCCTCGCTGTCGGGCTGCTGAAGGGGCTTATTTGCTGAACCCTTCTTGTCCTTGTCGCCCTTCTCCTTCTTTTCGCTTGCCAAACCTTTTGAGTTTGGGGCACACAAGAATTCAAGGTTGTCTCGAATTGGAGCCACCCAGGGCGACATTTTTTGCGCTGCGGTCCCCGGGAGGAAGCCAACGTCTCTGCCCACTGGTTCAATTGGGCGAGTGATGATCATTTTGGTGTAGATGTTTGACTCAAGAACCTGTTGCAGGCCAGCCGCAATAGCGATCAAAGTCTTGCCCGTTCCCGCCGTTCCCGCAAGAGTCACCAAAGAGACATTTGGGTCCAAGAGCAGATCGAGCGCAAACCCCTGCTCCTTGTTTTTCTGCGAAAGACCAAAGACCACGTTTTGGTTTTTGCGCTCGATGATGATCTTGTAGGTCCCAAGTTCGGGGTCCAACACACGGACCATTGCCGACTGGCTGGCGTGAGTTACAGCATCCTCATACTTCACAACGCAGATCTCATTGGGTCTGAGATCGTATTCAGGGTTCTGGAAGAGCGAGTGACAAGCACTCTGGGACTTCTTGACATTGAAGTACAGCTGATCAATGATCGCTGGGTCATCGACACTGATCCTGGTCACGCCAGAATACAGGGAGTCATTCTTGACAGTAACGTGCGATGCCTTGTAGTCTTCAGCAGGAATGCCCACTGAGTCGCATTTGAGGCGGACGTTAATGTCTTGAGAGATCAGCGTAACATCAGCACTTTCCTCCGTCTGTTGAACAGCTTCGAGTAGCGCCGCATCCTTGTCCATCCCTGTTGCAACTAGGCAAAGAACCCGATCCCGAATTTTGGGATTAGATTCCCGATCCCACTGGGCAATCTCCCGCTTCAGGTAGAAAGCACAGCCAATAATCTTGTTGTCTACCTTTGTGGGGTCGAGTCCTTCAGGAACGTAGGTCTCAAAGTCGCAGGAGACGACCCGAAGCGTCCCTCCCGAGGGCAAGGTAATACCCTCGGCGAGCGAGCCCTCTTTGCGATACCCGTCAATTTTCCGGGCAATTGCACGAGCATTTTTGCCGACTTCGTCTGGCCGAGACTTGTGACGATCCAGCTCTTCCAGGCAAACAATCGGGATGTGAACGAGATTACCTCCTGTGCACAATTTGTCGAGGCAGTCATCATCCGAGAGTAGGACATTTGTGTCCAGCACGTAATTCTTGTTCATGAATTTGCTCAGGTTCAGCTTTTCTTGGCAGGCTTCTTCTTCGGGGTTTCCGTGGGGGTAACCACTTCGGGCTCAGACTGAGCCTCTCCCTCGGTCTCGGTCTCGGAGGCTACTTCCGGCTCGGGCAGTGGCGCCTCAGTGGGCGGCTCTTCGGGTGGAGCGGGCGGCGACTCAACAGGAAACACTTCCTGCTTGGGTGCCAGAGCGGGGCCGGCTTCTAGCTCGGCACGCTTAGAGGTCAATGCGGCTACATCATGCGGCGCATTGGGGTCAAGCCCAAGTTCCTCTACTTCAAAACGTGTTCGGTTCGACATTGTTCTCTTTCTCTCGTTTCTTTCTCTCTTCTTGTTTGCGGGCTCTTTCGGATTTCTCAAAGGCTTCGATTTCTTTCTGAACCGCCTTATCCATCTGTTTTTGTCTGGATAGCTTCAGCAAGAGGCGCCGCAACAGCAGCGCCTGCTTCGAAATCTGGGAAAGGGCCTTGCGAAAATCAATAGAGGTTCGAAGCGTTGGTCTTTTCTGCAGCTTCTTCACGAGAAGGTTACAGATCTTGACCTGGTTTTTTAGCTCCTCAAATTCCTCTAGGATTTTCGCCATGGCTCAGCGTCCGTCTTTCGTCGAGATCAGTGTGTCGGCAATGCCGAATTTAATGCACTCATTTGCATCGAAGTAATGGTCGTGACCCTTGCGCATAGCGGCATGAACAGCCGATTGAGTCTGTCCGGTTTCTTGAGCAAGCAGCTTCTCAAGCTGCAGCTGCATCCGCACAAGCTCCTTGGTCTCGGCTTCGATCTGGAAAACAGTCCCCTGGGCACCAGAGCTGATGGGGTGCATCATCACTCGTGTGTTTTGCCCAACAGAACGGGTTCCCTTTTTGCCGCTGGCAACAATAAGCACACCTGCAGACATGACCTTTCCGAGGCCGACGGTGTGCACGTCACACGGCAAGTACTTGATGACATCGTACAGCGAAAGCATCTCGTCAACGGAACCGCCGTACGTAGAAACAATCAGCGTGATTGGGGCAGTGGGATCCTGATTTGCAAGCTCGACAAGAGTCGCAATCACTTGACTAATAGAGTCTTCCGAGACCGCTCCCGAAAGATAGACAATTCGGTGGCTAAGTTGCATCACGCTGCCGGCGGGAGGGCCATCATGGTCGTGATCGTGGGACTTGGACTGGAGTTTTTTAGAGTTGAGAGCCATTTGTTCCTTTATTCTAGGTTACCGAGAACCGTGCTGTTGAGGGCTTCTTCAGTGACACCCTTAGCCACCGAAAAATTCTTTTTGTCAAGGTATTCTTTTGTCAACTCGGTGACTGCTCGACTGAGCTGAAGGTTGACAAAAGACGTGGCTAAGCACTCCACGACAAACACCACCTCGTCATCAGACAGCTGCATTTTGCTGACAACGCTGTTTGCGATATCTCGACAATACGTGCGGCGCTTGGCCAGCTTCTCTTGCGGTGTTTCGCCAAAAATACTCGTGCTCATTCTTACATCTCCTCTAGAAACGGAACCACTTTGCAAAGATTCGACGACAAAATCACTAGCCGCTTACCTTCAATTTTTGAAGCCTGTCGGTTCTTGGTCATGATCACGCTTTCTCCCCATCGAGAGTTCTCAATGATCCAAGCTACATGCTCGTATGTTGCGACATCACACTTGTGGCGGTCAAGTGCCTCTTTGATGCCTGCACCAAGACCGAGCGAGACGTCCTCTTTCGTAACGGCAGACCAGCTATCTGTCATGCCGCCCTTCATGGGCTCAGAAACACCGACCTCCAAAACCTTGTGAACCAAGTCGCAGTTGTCGCATTTCACATACTTTTCAACACAACTGCCACTGTCGTCAATAACGCTAAAGACAGGAAAGCGATGAAAAAGCTTTGTTTTACGGTCGTCGGTGTCTTCCAGCTGACGAGTCCAAGCAGGCTGGCAAAGACACTCAACGAAATGACGGACTCCCTCCATGTCAATTCCGCCTTTTCAAGAGGCGCTGCTTTTGGTGGCATCTTGTTGAGCCACCTCCTGAGCGAAACTGGTGATACGATTATCCAGGCTTGTGTACATGCGGTCCGCAGTCTCAAGCAGACACTTTTGGAGTGTCGAGTAAAGTTCGGCCTGCTGCTCAACAGGGAGCGTGGACTCCTTCATCTTGTTCGAAAATTCGGTCAAAACAAGCTCAGAGAAGTCGAACGGAAAACGAGAGATGTCATTGCGGCTCATAGGTGCAGGAATTATTGTAGTGCAGGCCTGTGGCGCCTACGTAAACAATATGAGAACTGGCGCCAAAAAAGCTCTCTTTGAGCAAAAATACGTATCCGATGGACTTCTTCTTGAGGCCATCAAGCCTGAAATCGCCCGGCAGGCTTCTGCGCTAATTGAGAAACTCAATGAGTTCGAGGATCGAATTCCTGCCGAAAAAAGCCAAAATATTGTCAAGGCAATCAACAAGGCCCAGGCGGATATTCAAGGGTTCATTGGTTCGTCCTCGATCGCTCGCTGGATCAAAAAGAACCTTTCGCTATCAACAACTCGCAACCCACTCGAAGAAGGGTTGGAGCTTGTGACGCAGCTGGCGTCTTTCTTCAATCTCATGAAATCCATGAAAGGGCTACTGGAGAAAAAGAGCAAACTTCAAGATGGCCAAAAGACCATCTCGGATCTTCTTGGTGGGCGAGGTTCGAAAAATTACCAATCGTTCCGGAAGATGCTTGTGCAGGCGCTAAAGCCATCCACCAAACAAATTTCCTCAGGCGGTGTTGCAGGCGGCATTTCGAAGCTGCTGCACTACGCAACAGGCGGCAACGATTCATTCTTTGGGGTTGCTATCTCATCCATGGTTGATGAAGTTTGCGACAAATACAGCGTTGAAGACGTTGCAACTCTTGGTGAATCAAAAGTCGATGTGAATCTTCAGTATTACAAGGGTCTCGCTAAAGTCAGCGACTTCTTTGGGAAGACAGCAGCTGCGCCAGATCCACAAGCGGCCGTGGACAAACTTGCGGCCGCTGGAGAAGCGCAAGCTCAGTCTGGTGTGGGCGACGCCAAGGGCACAACTCAAAAAATGGGTTCTGAAGTGGGTGCAAAGCCCACAAGGGGCCCAAGGTCACAGGTTCGTGACTACGCCTCTAAGCTTCCCACTGCCGAAAAGATCTTTCCGGAAAGCCTGCAGGAGCTTGCAAACATCAAGAAACAGATTGATGGGAAGTCAGCTGCGGAGTACCTCAAAGATTTCATCTACGCAGATCGGCAAAAGTGGAACGCCTTTTTGAACAACCAAGTCCAGAAAGCTCTGGCTTCAAAAGCAGCATTGCCAGAACTCAAAAAGGTCATCAAAAGCGCAATGATGGATCGTGTAAAAGCAGAAAAGTCATTGGCAGCTTTTTTGACGAAAACGTGGAAAGAGGGCAAAGAGGGTAACCCTGCGGCTCGGGCAATTCAGGTGAAAAACGCCGTGGAAGCGACAGCGTCCAAGAAATTTGCGGCGCTTGTGGTCCCTCCAGGAAAGCCGCAAGCTCCAGTCGCACAAGCCGAAGGTCTTGTCCAGACACTGAAAGCTCTAGGCTTACTTTCCTAGGTCCTCAACAATAACACCTGAAAGTGATGTCAGGTGTCGCACCAAGGCCGCACTCATGTCGAATGCGGCTTTGTACGTTGACGCAGGAACAATTTCAGCGCCAAACATCACTCGCTCAGCCTCGGAAAGCACCACGGCGCCACTGTTTTTGTAAGCCAGGATCACTTTGAAGGCCCTATCCAAGTTTTGCTGCAGCATTTTGTTGCGTGAATTTTCCGGAATCAAAATGTCCCAGCGTGATGGACTTAGGCTGAAAATCCTATCACGATAGATCTTTGCCTCTTCTGGAGTTGCCGATGAAGCTTTTTCTTCCAGCTCGTCGAGTTTAGCTTTTGTGCGGAAGCTACTGCCGTTGACGAATACCACAAGGCCGAACTTGCTAATCTCAACTCGCTGCAACATAGGAAAGTCTTCGAACTTCAGAGACGGCAAGGTAAGGCCTCCCTGCAAATCAATGACTTGACATCCTGTAATTGTCGACATGTCAAAGAATGTGTTTACCGTTGGATTATCCAGCGGGAACTCACACAGAAGAAGTTTCAGTGTGCCACGATAAAAGTTCACCGAAGATGTATTCTTGATATCGTCTCCAAATGACCTGGCGCAAACCAAAAATGGTGTGTTGGTTTTTGAGGCCTCTTGGAGCTGAACATCGAGCTGTGAAACGTCCTGAATGTGGCCGTCGTAGCACAAGATCCTGCAATTGCTTAGATTCACATCGCCAGGACTGTATTGGCGGGGGTGAAAGACGTGCCCAGATGTCTTCGCAATGTAGATTTCGGAAAGGTCGGGGCGGGCATTTTGAATGCTGACACGGGATAGGCCCTTAGACGCATCCAGGAACTGTTTGGCTACCACCCCCGCATCGGCACCGCACAAATCGATTAGAGAGGCTTCCAGGGGCCCTCGTGAGGGTCTAATTGCCTGGGTCGTCTTCGTGATGGCGGGCTTTCCCAAAAGTGCATGTCTGGCAAGCTTGAGTGTCGCTCGAAGGGCGCCTGGGCCTGCTTTCTCGGCATTCATTGCATGCTCAAGGCACGCTGTCACCACCAAAGCCTCTTGATTATTGGTGTTGTTGATGTTGTAGCTACTGGCCAGAGGGCCGCCAGCAGCCCAACTCCCAGCCTTACCCACAATAGGGCTATTAAGATCTGTCACAGAAATAGCCGCATTGATTGCCTGAATCAGATCTTGTGGTTCGATAGCTGAGTATTTTGTGGCCATCCCAAAATGGTAGCTCAATGACCAGCTTTTGTCGTCAGCTCGTAGATTGTCTTGATCAAAACGCCAAACAAGCTAAGGATGCCTAGCAAAAGCGACCAAAAGATCTTGCCGCCCCATTCCCGAGCTAGGTTTGCTGATTTGTGATCGTGCCTAGCATTGGTAAGAGCACCAGAGTCCGACTCAAGTTCTGCTTTCCATTTCCGGAGATCTTCAAGATCTTCTTCGATCACTTCAAGCTTCCTTGCGATGTTATTGGCTCCTTCTGTCTGAACCTTCTCAACGTCTTTGATTCGTGAAAACACTCCACGATCAGGTTCATACAAGATATTACTAAGATCTTCCATTTTCTGGAGGACTGTTGAGTGAGATTTCTCAATATTGCTGATCTTCTGAAGCAATGAGTCAAATCCCCCATCAAACACAGGTGAACTGAGTTTTTGATGTAGGAATTTCAGCAATGCATTTAGCTCTTTCTGCTTTTCCCCCTCAGAGTGCTTAGAGGTGATTAGCGCTGAGGGCAGCTTAGGGGCAGCTGCAGAGTCCTGAGCTGAAGGTGGGTTGTTCTTGCGGTACTTTCTCATGTTGTTTTGGGTAAATAGAGAAAAGATCAGATCGGTGCATTTTTTGGTTAACAGCCGGCTGAAGGGATCCTACACTAAAAATAAGCAATTTCGTATCTCTGTTCTCTGCAAGAGAGGTACGAACGAAGTGAGTACCGAACAAGCAGAGAGTATTTCTTCTCTATAAATTGCGAGCGAGCGTCAGCGAGCAAGCAATTTATTTCTCTATCTGATCTAAGCTAGATCAAGATCAAATCCCATTTCTCTACGAGAGAGTTCCGAGCGAAGCGAGGAGCGAACAAGTAGAGAAATGGGATTTGATTTGTGTCTGAGGGCACTGCAGCAGATCTAGAGCTAATCCCAAATTTGGTCACTCACTTCGTTCGTTCCCAAATTTGGGATCCATGGGGCAGCTGGAGCTTGATCTAGGTTTGATCTAGGATTGATCTAGGTTTGATCTAGGTTTGATCTAGGATTCTAATTTGTATTGGGTAAAGTGATCTAGTCTTAACCTAGCACTATCATGCTCAGTCTTTCCCAAGATCTCGCTGCGCTCGATCTTGGGGACTCAGTGGTGGCTAAATAGATCTAGATATTACTGATCTAGCTTGATAGATCTGATCCAGGATCTCGCTAGCGCTCGATCCTGGGGCTTCAGAACTTTGTTGATGAGCAGAGCTTGGTGAGCTAAAATGCCCCTATGTCGAAGCAGATCGTATTTGTCTCTGATTACTTCTCAGATCAGTTGACTGGAGGTGCAGAGCTTAGTCTTGGAACCCTGATGGATTCAGCGTCTGAGTTTGGCGCTAAAATCCTTAGGTTGAACTCCAAGGATGTGACTGCTGATCTCATTAACCTGCACAAGAATTCCTATTGGGTATTCGGTAACTACGCTGGGGTACTTCCTGAGTTGCTTCAGAAAATCTCTGGCGCTATTCGGTATTCAGTAATCGAATTTGACTACAAGTATTGCAAACACCGACTCCCTCAGGCTCATACAGACTCCGTGTGCGACTGTGAAAATGGATTCCTTGGTAAGTTCATTTCTGGCTTCATGTACGGAGCTGAAACACTTTGGTTTATGTCTCAAGGTCAGCTTGAGCACTATGCCCAGAAATTTCCGAGCCTTGTCGACCGCCCTATGCGGGTCTTGGGTAGCACTTTTTCTAAGCAGGATCTTGAAAAGATTGTGCTGCTTTCGCATACACCCAAGAAGGATCATTACCTTGTCCTTCAGTCGGACTCTTGGGTGAAAGGTACCGATAAGTCGGTTGAGTATTGCAAGGAAAACAATCTCCCGTACAAGCTTGTTGGTGGTGTGAGTTACGATGAAATGCTCAGTGAGCTGGCACAAGCAAAGGGTCTTGTCTATATGCCTCAGGGCTATGACACGTGCCCACGGCTTGTGATCGAGGCGAAAATCCTTGGGGCTGAAATTCGCACGAACTCTTTTGTTCAGCACATCAGCGAGCCCTGGTTCTATAACCTCGAATCCATTTTCGAATGGCTCCTGAAAAGCCCCGCAATGTTTTGGGCGGACACTCTTCGCCGGGCCGAGAAAAAATACACGATCTCTTCGTACTTCACGACCCGCAATTGCGTGCAGCAGGAATACCCATTCGAGCAATCCATTGAGTCGTGTTTTGCATTTTCGGATGAAATTGTTGTCGTCGATGGCGGCAGCACAGATGGAACGCTAGACCGTCTAGAAGCCCTCAGGAAGCGTTTTGAGGCGCAGGCTGACAAAGTATTCATTGTGCACTCAAACGACGTTTATACGGGCCGCCAAGTGGATGCATCGATGGCTCTAGCCGATGGCCAGCAGAAAGCTCTTGCTCGTTCCTTGTGCACTAGTGATTTCTGCTGGCAAATGGATGTCGACGAAATTGTGCACGAAGATGACTGCGCTAAGATTCTTGAACTCGCCAAGAACTTCCCGAAGGCTCCAATGATTGCTCTGCCAGTCACGGAATACTGGGGTGGATTCAGCAAGATTCGAATGGATATCACTCCATGGAAGTGGCGTATGGGCTACAATAGTCCTCGGATCACGCATGGGGTTCCCGCAGATTTGCGGACAGCCACAGGGGCTGTGGGTGGAACGGATGGCTGCGATCCTATTGATGCGCAGACTGGTGATAGGATTCCCCACATTACGTTCTGGGATCAAAACGCCGCACACGCTAGGGAGCATGCACTTCTTGCAAATCCGGAAGCTGTGCATGATTACTCGGATTGGTTCGCCAGAGTAACAGCTGAACTTCCCGGCGTGCATCACCTTAGTTGGCTAGACATCAATCGAAAGATTCGGTTGTACAGGGATTATTGGTCCAAGCACTGGGATGCACTGTTCGGCTCAGATGAGCCAAGCAATCACTTTTTCCCAGGTAAGAAGTGGACGGACGTCACAAATCAGGACATTGAGGAGTTGGCAAAGAAGCTCACCTCACAGACTGGTGGTCATATCTTTCATGCTCCGTGGGCCGGCCAAAGAACTCCATGGATTGACGCAAATGCGTACAATTTCAAACAACCACCAGCTTGCCTTAATGTTCAACGGGAAGCTACACATGAAACGCAAAAGGATGTAGAAAATGATTGGTAAAACACCCACAGATAAGAACGGTAACCCTGTTCACATTCCGATCCCCAAAGACCTTGGGAAGCCTGGCGGTCCTCGGTTTATGGACCTCCTGTATTACCACCTAAACCTCAAGGTTTCTGGTTTCGCTGGCCAACATGCAACAAAAGAAACGCTTGAGGATATCTACGACACAATTCTGCAGACCATTGGCGAGACCATGAATCGCACTGGTATCTCACGGAAAACATGTGAGTTCTTGGCGCAACGCATCTACGAATCTATCAAGATTTCATCTAATGTAGTGCAGCTTCCGGCCCCAGAGGATTGGGAGCATTCTACAAGAGGTAAGCATGTTTATGACCGAGTCCTTGTGGATCAGCTTCCTCCAGCCGAGCTGCGCCTTGTGGCAGGGCTGTTTTCGGATTCCGTATTCGCTGAAGAGCTTCGGCAAGGAATTGCCAAATTGAGCGTGCGGGCGTAACATGAAGGTATTTTACAAATCTTGTGACTTCTCCGGCCTAGACACAACAACGCCAGCTGGCGCAAGATTTGTAAAGCTGGTTACCCTTCTTGATATGATGGGATACCAGCCAGTTGATTTCCCGTGCGAAGCTGACATCATCACTCATCTGAGCCCAACAAAAGACCTTTGGTCATTTGCGGATAAAATGATCGATGAGTGGCCTGAAGACTGCAGTGAAGAATCGCAGCTCATTCTTGTAGATGAGCCAGACTATTCCATTGAAGACATTCAGCTGATCCGATCGCAAAACCCAGAGGCCCAGATTTGCCTGCTAAGCGCCAGCAAGATCCCATCAGGTAAAAAAAAGAAGAACGAGGTGTTCATGGAGGAGGCTTCCGTAGAGCATGTTGTGAACCTTCTTCGTTACGCCGATTCGTTTTTTTCCCAAACAACTCCCATTGAGCAATTTATGGGATTTGGAGTTGAGTTTCGGTCGGAGCCTGGTTGCACGCCGTACCGCAAAATTAAACCTAGGGACTTTGCCGTTTCTGTGCTGATTTGACTAGAAGCCACCATAGCTGCATGCTAATATTCCACAAATGGCAAAATTCGGCGTTATCGGTCTTGGGTTTGTAGGATCTTCGTGGGCTACGGTGCTGGCGGAGCGGTCTAAGAGCAGCTACGATGTCATCGTAATGGACACCGCACTCGGCGTCGCACAACGTCTTGGCCACAAGCTGGGGTGCCACTCACTAAGTGACCCAATGAGCACTCAAGGTAAGCTCGCCCCGGCCATCAATTTCATTGCTGTCCCCACCCCAATGAACCCCGATGGCAGCTGCAACCTGTCGTATGTGCACAGCGCCCTAGAGGGCCTATCGGCAGGCAGCATTGCCGTTATCAAATCCACAATGCCCCCAGGAACAACGGCTAGGCTCTCTCAGGAGTTCCCAAGTCTACAGATCGTTTTCAGCCCAGAGTTCCTCACAGAAGCGAACGCATTGAAGGATGTTCGAGAACAAAAACGTATCATCCTGGGCGGCCCTCGCCAGGCTGTTAATCGTGTTCAGGCGCAACTACGTGGCATCTTCCCAGATGCAGCTTTCGTGAAGACCTCTGCCGCAAATGCAGAAATGACAAAGTATGTCACGAACTGCTTTCTTGCAACGAAAGTTTCGTTTGCAAATGAGATCTTCCAAATCTGCTCAAAGCTAGCTGCCGGCGGCGTCGACATTGACTACGACCGGGTCATTGAGTGCGTTAAGCTCGATCCTCGTGTCGGCGGATCGCACTGGAGCGTGCCTTCGTTTGAGTGCGATGCTAAGGGTGACCCCCTGTTTGGTTTTTCGCTTTCATGTTTCCCGAAAGACATCAACGCCCTGATCTCGCTAGCGAAAGCACTTGACGTCAACCCACTTGTTCTTAAAGCCGCTTGGGAAAAGAATGTAGAGGTCCGCCCCTCCAAAGACTGGGAAGCCTTAGAGGGGCGAGCCGTTACCAAGAAAACTAGCTGAAGAACTCTTCGGCAAACTCAGCCGCCATTTCGTGAGGTGACTTCAGAAATGCCTGAACAGGATCTGTGTCGGCAACCCAGCCGGGGAGCATGCTTGTGATTGTACGCATCTGCTCCCTGGTTTGGCCATAACCAAGCTTCCGAAGTTCGTCTTTGACAAGCTTCATTTTTGTTTCCGCTGGGAATTTCGCACGAGCATCTGGGCTAGCCGTAATCTTCCCCTTCAGTTCTTTTTCCACTTCTTTTTCGGAATCACTTGCCCACGCCGGAACAGTTTCCCGCTCCTCGTACGCCTTCGAGAGTTCCTCCCGAATCAGTTTCCGAAGCTCATTGTAGGTGACGTTCTTAGCCATACTAACAATTAGATAGGCAGCATGAAAAACAGAAATCTCACCCACTCCGATTGTTGGGCAACACCACCTGAATTCTACAACTCCCTTGACAAAGAATTTGGTTTCGACTTTGATCCGTGCCCGCTACGTGACCCCGAAACCATCACGCCAGAAACAGATGGCCTCCTCATCGACTGGGGGAACATGAATTTCGTGAATCCCCCCTACAAGTTGCCCCTAAAGACGGCATTTGTGAAAAAGGCAATTGAAGAGCAGAAGAAGGGCCGGACTTCGGTTATGCTACTGCCTGTCTCCACGAGCACTGTCCTCTTCCACGACTACATCAAACCCAATGCAGAGGAGATTCGATTTGTCAGAGGGCGAATCAAGTTCATTGGAACGAACACATTCGGCGAAACTGTAAACAAAAATGCAGGAATGCACGACTCGATGGTCGTTGTGCTCCGAGGACACAAATGAGCCAGAACCTCCCCGTTCTCAAAAACGGAAAACCACACGTTTCCTATTCTGAATTCTCCACATGGATGAAGTGTTCCTACCGCCATCTCCTCTCGTACGTCCTCAAGGTCGGCAAACAGCTTCCGTCCTTCGCATTGATTTACGGGAACGCTCAGCATGATTACCTGGAGAGCTTTGTTACAAAACGAGACGACTCTGTTGCTCGGGAGATCTGCCGACAGCGGCTCCAAGCCTGGCGCACTGAAAATGATGCGTGGTTCATGGAGAATGTAGAGAAGGTGCCAGAACTTCAGAAATTCGACATTGAGGCTCTGGTGGAAAAAATCTCTGAGATTGGTCAGCTATCCATTGAGTTCCTGGATAGGACATTCAAGAACTGGCAGATCCTACGGGCCGAGGATGAACTGTATGAGCCGGCGCACTCCAATGGTGGAAAGGAGTTCCGCTTTAAGGGCTTTGTTGATCTTGTGATCGTAGCAGATAGCAAGAAAAAGCCCAGCAAAAAGAACCCTGAGCAAAAAAAAGAAGTTTGGCTCTTGGACTGGAAGACTACATCGAGGCCTTGGGATGCAAAAAAGCTTCGTGATCCAATCGTCACATATCAGCTAGTACTTTACAAGAAGTTCTGGCTGCAAAAAGTAGTAGATCTCGGTATTGACGCAAAAGAAATTCGCTGCGGATATATCACCATTCTTCGAGAGAGCAAGAAGAAGAACTTCTATACCTTCATTCCCGTGTCGGTTGGCCCAGTTCCTACAACCAGGGCGCAGAAGCAGATTGGTGACTTTATTGCATCGATGGAGCGTGGTATGGCGATTAAGCGTCGCTCTGAATCCAATTGTAAGTTCTGTGAGTTCGCAGAAACGCCCGCTTGTCCGAGTGTACTACAATTGAACGGTGGTCGCCCCAAAGACAAAAGTCCTCCTCATCTCTGATAACATGACAGGAGCATCGGGTGTTGGGATTCAGTCTCGATACCTGGCTCAAGGCCTCGCTGCGACTGGAAGCTACAAGATCTTTCAGCTTGGCGCTGCAATCAAGCACCAAAACTACGATATCATCAATCTCGGCCCGGACATTTCCGTGAAGCCGATGGATGGTTTCAACAATATTGACCTTTACCGCAAGGCTCTTGCTGAACTGAAGCCAGATATCACCATCCTGTTTACGGATCCTCGCTTTTTCGAAAGCGTGTTCCTGAATCACGATGAGTTTCACCAGCACGGGCCTGTTGCGTACTGGCATCTTTGGGATCAATGTGAGATTCCGCCAGACTTCAATGCGCAGCTGTATAAGTCTGTTGACCTGTTCAATTGCATCAACTACCCAACATACCAGTTTGTAAAGAGCCTTCATCCGGATTCGACAAACTATATCCCCCACGCCATTCCGGACGGGCTTTATAGACCGCTAGCGCCAGAATTCAAGCTTGAGGTCCGCCGACATCTTCTTCCGCCTGGACGGGAAGAGGACTTTGTCGTTTTGTTCGTCAACCGCAATGCACACCGAAAACGCCCCGGGGACGTTGTTTGGGCATTCAAAATGTTCCTTGATAAGCTGGAGGCCCAACATGGCCACCGCAAAGCTACGCTTGTAATGCATTGTGACCCCCTTGACCACGAAGGTCAGCGCATTGATCTTTTGGCGGAGCGCTTTGGTCTACAAAACAACATCGTTTTCCAAGTCTCCACTCCAGACGACGCCGGGATGTGCCAGATCTACAACTCGGCAGATGTTGTTGTAAACATCTCTTACGCCGAAGGATTTGGTCTTGGCACACTCAATGCGATGTATTGTGGTGTGCCAATCATTTCGAACACCACAGGCGGCCTAACAAGGCAAGTGATCAACCCATATGACGGAACCGTAAATGGCGTTGCCCTGAAGCCCGTGGTGAAGAACCTTATCGGAAACATCAAGTGTCCTCATATTGTGCAGGACATGGTTTCTCTCGATGATGTATCTGACGCCTTCTTGGAGATGTACAACAAATCGCCAGCCGAACGAGCTAAAATTGGTGAGGTGGCGATGAAATACGCAAAGAGCGAATACGGATTTGGCAAAATGATCTCTGATTGGGATAAATCCATTCAGAAGACCTTGCAGGGCTGGAAGAGTCGTCGCCCAAACTGGACGGTGGAGGATATTCAATGAAAAATGTTCAGCTCGTCGCACCAGTGCTTACTCGCTCTGGGTATGGCGTTCATGCTCGCCAAATCGCCTCCTATCTCGTGGAGAAACACAAGGAGGGGAAGATTCAACTGTCTATTCACTCCACGAATTGGGGTATCACGCCATGGATCATTTCAGGGCCAGACTTCCAGAAGTTTACGCCATTCCTTGGCCCTCAAAAGAATACAGATGTCAGCATTCAGCTTACCGTCCCAAGCGAGTGGCAAAAGCGCTGTGCAATCAATGTTGGGATGACCGCAGGGAACGAGTCAGATCGCTGGTCAGAATCCTGGCTTAAGGCCGCTGATGACATGGATCGGATCATCACACCAAGCGCACACGCATCAATGCCGCTTCTGATGGCTAAGCCACACCTCTCGGAAAGAACAAGGCTGGTGCCCGAATCTTTCTCAGGGGCATTTTTGGAGCCAGCCCCAATCGATCTACGGCTTGAGCGGGATTTTAATTTCCTGATTGTCGGGCAGATCACTGGAGACATTACGTCTGATCGCAAGAACATCATTCGGACTATTCGCTGGATGGCTAGGCATTTTTCCGCCCGAAAAGATGTTGGACTTGTCGTAAAGCTTAATAGCGGTCGAGACACCGTCTTCGACAAGAGAGACACAGTGGACACTATTAAGTTGGCGCTTAAGGATATCCCGAAAGGGTTGCCAATCAAACTTGTGCACGGTCGACTATCCGATCAAGAAATGTCTGGACTTTATCGCCACCCACAAATCAAAGCGCTTGTCACAACAACCCACGGAGAGGGTTTCGGTTTGCCCATCCTTGAGGCAGCTGTTTGTGGTCTGCCCGTTATTGCCACAAACTGGAGCGCCCATTGTGAGTTTTTGCGGCTGGGTAAGTTTGTGGATGTCCCGTACGAACTCAAGCATGTCCCGAAGTCGAAGATCGACAACGTCATTCAGCCCCCGGGCGCTCGATGGGCGGATGTTGACCCCAGCCAGTTCTTGAAGCGCTGCGAAAAGGTAATTGATAAGTACGAAACCCCAAAGCTTTGGGCAACCGAACTCTCTGAAAAACTGCAAGCGAAGTACTCCTCAACTGCGATCTTTCAGGCATACGACCAGGCGTTCGAGGGTATTCTATGATTACACTGTTCGTCCTCGGCTTTCTCCTTTTGGTGTCAATTGCAGCTAATGTATTTTGCGTCATTGCCTTGTTGAGATTCACCAAAAAGATTACTAGCATAGAGCTTGCAGTTGAAAATGCTCTAGTGGAGTTCGATCGCTCCTACAACTTCATTTGGAAGCTCCTGCAGACCCCTCTCGTGACGGATGATCCTGTGGTCAGATCCGTCCACCGCCAAATGAAAAATGTACTTGCGTCTATCCACGGTGTTGCTGAGAAGCTGGCCATTGAGTTTGACGCACTCGAAAGTGAAAAGGACGGCAACAATGGCCAGCAGTGACCCGACATACCAAAAAAGAATCCTGAAGCGCAAAAAGGGCAAGACAGACCCTTCAAAGATGTACTTCAATGCCGATACGCAAGATGCGATTGTGGCATACGCAAAGACAACAACGAATGATACTCGGGAGCGGCGGACCCTTTACGCCACTCGAATCATGCCAGCATTCAAGACTCTTGTAGACAATCTTGTCAATGTACATAAGTTCAACCCAATTGGGGAAACTGCTGACGAGATGAAAAGCGACTGCGTGCATTTTCTTTATGAGACAATCCACAAGTTCGATCCCACAAAGGGGACGGCCGCTTTTTCGTACTTCAATGTTGTGGCCAAAAACTGGCTGATCATTCGAACCAAGCAAAGGCTCCAAAGGGCCAGAAAAACGGTTTCGCTAAGCTCACCCGATCTCATGAACCCAGCGGACCTACAGACGCTTGAGGAAGCTTCCGTGGATGAGGATGTGCCCCGTCAGCAAGAGGGCGTAATTACCAGTGGTGTTGTTCAACTGCTTCGGGGTTTTCTCGCCACATTCACAGACGCACAAGAGGTTGCTGCTGTGAACGCAATGATCCAACTCTTTGAGACATCTGAGAATCTTGAGCTCATCAACAAGAGCGCTACCTTTCTTTATGTCCGTGAAATCTCAGGCTGCTCACAAAAGCAGCTAAGCGGCATCCTCCAGAAGATTCGAAAGACATACAAGCAAAAAAGAGCAGAGATTCTAGAGCTATGACAACACTGATTAACAAAACAGAGGACTATCTCGATATCGAAGACAAGATCCTGTCCTTCCATAGACTTGTGGATTCTATGGCAACGGTCAAAGACCAAAAGAAAACCCTTTGGAAGGACATCTATTCGAATGCCGTTCGAGACAGAAAACTTGCTTTCATGATGTACCAAAGCATCACCGAGAACCTAGATGACCCAGCTGGGCACTCTATTCACGGCCCAACAATTGCGAAATACATCGAGCGCCTAACAAAATCAAACGACCAAGTGATGCGTCTATGTGAGATCGTCTCCAGCGCCCTTGAGGCGAATGAGGAGACTCCAGAGAACATTAACGCAGATGACTTCTACAACATGTTGGATCGAGATCGGGATCGAGACCGTCGACGAGAGTCAAAATGAGCAACTTGAGTTCACCTGGCAGCTCTATTGCGGAGAATAGAGTTGGGCAGGATTTTGCGCAGCACATTGCACAGAAATCCACTCAGATCAATTCTGGCGGGGGTTCCCCATACGAAAGGTATGTGGTTCTTGAGGTCATTTCCGACCCGGTTGCCCAGGTGGACTCTCTTCAGGAACTGTCTGAGAAGTACGGCATCAACATCGATCTCGTAAAGTCTTGCCCTTTCGATTCCGTGATTGCCCAACCAACTAGTGTGGCTGGATATGGTTTTGAGAAGCCGATGCTCCTCTATCCATTCCATCAGCCACACTTGCGGCTTCCGATCAAGCCAGGGGAGCAGATCTGGGTATTTTTCGAGCGCTCCTCTAATGTTGACTTTGGGTATTGGGTGGGGCGCATCACTGAACCTCGTCACGCCGATGACCTTTCACATACGCACGCTGACCGAAAGCACCATGAGTCCTCAAAGGCGATTCGTGCTGGTGATGTTGACCGCAAGCAGCTCACCTCTCCCACTTTTTCCTCTGGCACCGAATCAAGAGAAGGTTCTATCAACCGTTCCACATCCAGCTTGAACTCTCAATATGGGAAGATTTCGTATGAAGAACTGATTCGCTCAAATCCGCTCGTTAAGCGCCGAGTGTTTGCCAGGATGAGGAAGCGCCCCGGGGACTTTTTGTTGGGTGGCAGTGAGGGCTCTTTTGTGTTGGTGGGCTCAGACCGAAGCAAACTCGGCGAGGTCACTTCTGGAAAATTCACAGAGCGGCCAAGTAAAGATCGACCAAATGGCTCAATTGTGGAGCTTGTCGCTGGATTTGGGACAAATTCAAACGCTTCAAATGCGCCAGCGCAAATCACCAACTCCATGGGTGAGCCGGAACTGGATAAGAGGCAGGGTAAAGAGCGTGCCGGAGAGGGCCTGCCAGACTACGAGAACGATGTTTCTAGGCTTCTTTTGAGTGAGGACGCCGAACTAGACACTCGCTTCTCGATCAGCCCTCCTGGGGTCTCTCCTGTGGATTCCGGCGGCTCCATTGTTTTGAAAACCGACCACGCCAGGATCATCGCCAGAAAGACACTCACGCTCATGGTGAAGCTGTCAGCTGACACACCAGACGAGGATGCATCCTACATTGTTCTCGATGGCAATGATATTACGTTCATCCCTTCGAGAACTGGATATGTCAAACTTGGAGGAACTGAAGCAAATAAAGCGATCCTTGTGTCCCCAGTGGCTATTGCGGCGGCGGGCGTCGTGACCTCCCCGCCGCTTGTTGATACTCTTGGGGCATCTATGGGCGCCGGCGGCGTAAATGGTGAATTCAGCAAGAAAGTTTTGATTGTTTGAGCCATGGCGCTGTCGTCTCCTATTCATGGTCCAGCTGGAACCGGCCTTCTTGATTCATCGGGTAAAATCACAGATGAGCAGATGAAGCGATATGCAGAGGGAATCATCCAGCTTACAGAGGCTGGATATAGAGCCTCGAAGCTTTCAAGTGTGTTGGGAGTGCCGTTGCCTGGGGCTCCTTTTTTCGAGGCCGGACAAGCGCTAAGTGACGCCGAGAAGGAGCGAATTCTGGATCCCACTGGGAGGTTCCAAAGCGTTCTTCTTCGTCCTGTGCTGCAAGCAATCACGGATTCATGCAATGTTCAAGGACAGCTTCTGTTGTTCCCGGCATTTGATCCGCTCTCTGTTGCACCCAGTCTAAGTCTTCAAGATATCCCATCTTTCACGCTGGAGCTAACGCTTGCTTTGTCACTGCCAGCCCCAGCGTTGGCGATCAAGCTCGAAGAGCTTTCGAAAAAATATGGTATTGACTTACCAGACCTTCTTGAATTCGGAAAGGGGATCGTGACGCTGGCAATTCCTCCGCCTCTTCCGCAGCTGCCTTTGCCGTCTATTCCATCTGTTCCCACAATAGAGTTATCGTTTTCAGTTGTTCCGGAACTATTTCTTGAGATCCCAAAAATCCTATTGCAGATTCTCAGTCTTGACTCTATCACGGGTCTTGTCTCTGGACTTCTGCCAGTTCCGTCGCCGCCATCAATCGGGAAGGCTATCCTTGACCTGCTTAGCCTCCCTGTGCTGAATCTGTTTTTGTCACTTGGGCTTGGCGGAAACCCATGTGCATTTCAAACGGCATATATCACTTTCTTGTTGGAATATGTGGTGGGCCTAAGCGCATCCACAGCTGTTGCGATTTGTATTGGCTCTGGCCCCATATCTCGGGCGGTCGTGGAGACGTTGGTGACTGGCGCCGCTAGTTAATGCGGCATGACGTCAAGCAATTTTAGCTTCAAAAGCTCCGGAAAAAAGACGGCAGACATCCTTCAGAAAAGGAAAGAATCTGCCGTCAACCTTCCATTTGTCGGCGTGAAAATGCCATTGGCTCTTGGTAACGAGTCTTTTCTTGCCATGAACCGAACATCCAAGGATCAGATCTCCGACAACCTAAAGAACCTCTTGATGACTAACCACGGAGAGAGGCTTGGTAGCTTCAACTATGGTTGCAATCTACGAGAACTTCTCGCAGAAAGCAACTTGTCGGATGAAGAATTTCAACGGGCAGCCGCTGCCAGGATCGCTGAAGGTGTCAGCCAGTGGATGAGCTTTGTTCAGCTGGAGGCTTTTTCGTGGAGCGCCTCAAAGCAGCACGGACCATATGTCCTAAAGCGGCTACTGCTGTCTTATAGTGCTCCGGATCTTGGCATTAGAGAAGAGATGGTTGAAGTGTATTTCGAGGTGGTCTCATGACAACAAAAAACAAAAAAAACAGCCTGAGGCTGCGCAGCTACCTCAACAAAGATTTCAATTCGTTCCGCCAAGACCTTGAGGCGTATGCCCGAGAGTATTTTGGAGATCAGAACCTTGACTTTTCTGAAAACTCGTTTGGCGGCATGCTTGTTGAGCTTCCCGCATACATTGGCGACAACCTGTCATTCTATTTGGATCATCAGTTCTCCGAGTTGGACCCAGAGAGGGCTGTAGAGACCACAAACATTGAGCGCCACTTGCGTCGTTCTGGCGTAAAGATTGTTGGCTCAGCGCCTTCAATTGCCAGTATCACATTTTACGCAAAGATTCCAGCTGCGCTGTATTCAGGTGTCTATTACCCAGATTTGACCCTTTTGCCAATTATTGGACAGGGCACCAAGGTAGAGGCCCGCAATGGCACCACCTTTGAGCTTACAGAAGATGTGGATTTCACGCTTCTTGACAACTTTGGCGCACCAAAATGCAACTACACCATCTTTGAGCGAGATGGCCAAAATAACCCTCTTACGTTTCTTGTTCGCAAAGAAGGTGTTTGCATCTCAGGAAACACGTTCACGGACACATTCAGCATTGGCACCTTTGAGCCTTTCCGTCGCATCATCCTGAGTTCCCCCAATGTGACGGCAATTGAATCCGTTTACGACTCCGATGGCAACGTCTATTACGAAGTTGGAAGCTTGACGCAAAACACAGTCTTCAAAAGCGCAACAAACACTCAATACGATTCTGATATCTGTCCGGCAACCCTCAAGATCGTTAATGCGCCATATCGTTTTGTCTCAGACACGTCGCTCGAAGGAAGGTATACGACTCTTATCTTTGGCGGTTCAAGTGATACGCAATCAGAGGCAGGCTTGCCAGATCCTTCTGATTTTGCAATTCCGCTCTACGGTAAAAAAACCTTCAGCCGAACAAGGCTAGATCCTCAAAAACTAACAAGTGCTTCGACACTTGGCATCTCCAATGAGAATTGCGTTCTCACTGTGAGGTATCGAGCTGGAGGTGGTTTGTCGCACAATGTTGAGCCGAATGCTATCGATACCATCAGTCTACTGAATCTAAGGTTTGCTGGCGCTGTCGATGTCCTCAAGGGAGCTGCTGTTCGTGTTTCCATGGACGTCAACAACCTATCACGATCTGAGGGCGGCGAGGATGCCCCAACCATTGACGAGCTTCGCTCAGTGGTTCTGCAGGCCCGAAATGGCCAAGAGCGCATTGTCTCGAAAGCAGACCTGATTGCTCGGGTGTACTCCCTGCCAGCATCTTTTGGGCGAGTGTATCGAGCAGCCGCAAGGAGTAATCCCAACAGCCCTCTATCTGTGCAGGTCCACATTGTGTCCCGTGACGCAACTGGAAAGCTTGTCACAAGCTCAGACACGCTCAAAAACAACCTTGCCAAGTACCTTTCAGCATATAGGCTGAGCAACGATGGCATCGATATTGTTGACGGCCAAATCGTCGATATTGGGATTGAGTTCGATATCGTATCTGATCCATCCATGAACAAAAAGCTTGTTCTGCAGGAGTGTGTCGTCAAGCTCAAGGAGTTTTTCGACCAAAAAAACTTCCAAATCGATCAGCCGATTGTCGTTGATGAAGTAAGAGACCAACTCCGCACAGTAACCGGAGTCATCTCTGTGCCACGAATTGAGTTTGCCAATAATGTCAACACGAAGCTTGGCCTTCAGTATTCTCAAACGTATCACGACCCAAAGACAAACACAATCAGGGGAATGTATATGCCACCTCCCGGCGGCATTTTTCAAGTCAGATACCTAGACAACGATATTGCCGGAAGGGCCATCTGAAATGTTTCGAAAACTACCAATCCTGAAAGACACATACGTCACCAACAAGTACATTGATGGGGTGCCGCAAACAGGATCAAATGTTGGTTTGGCGGGCACCCTGGATCTGTACAAGCTCTATGGCCAAAATGGGCTTACGGGCTCCGCTGGCATTGAGCTGACTCGGATTCTCCTGGGCCCAGACTACTCTGCCATTTTTCAGCACATTGATGATGGAGATATTGACGTCAACTCACCAAATTTCAAATGCTTTTTGAGTTTGCAAGATGTGTATGGGGGACAAACAACTCCTCGTAATTTCACAATCGTCGCCGCACCTCTTTCTCATTCTTGGGACGAGGGGACTGGGCTAGACACCATCTACTACAGCCATTCCGATGCATCAAATTACCTGACGGCGTCAACAGATGAAAGCGGCACGCCCGTACCTTGGTTTGGGGAGGGCGCTTCCGTCAGAGGTGCCGCTGGTGCACCGGGCATCGACGTTATTACTTCCGCCGCTTTTGGCAACACAGAGTGCAAACAGACTTTTCGGATTGGTGATGAGGATCTAAAAATCGACATCACAAAGCTTGTCAGCGGAACATACACAGGTAATTTGCCTGATCATGGAATTGCACTATATCTCTCTTCTAGCCATGAGACAGATGACCATTCGTATTTTGTAAAGCGTTTTGGGAGTGCTCAGTCGCTCGACCCGCAAAAACGCCCAACAATCAACATGCATTACGACACATCGGATGTTGTTGATTCCCAGTTCTACTTCGGTACCCCATTCTCACTTCAGCTGAAAAACTACCGTCAAGGAGCCCCTGTCAACCTTGTAGGGGCTTCAGGCAGCTACCTTACGGGATCTGCTTGCCTGTCTCTTGAGCTGTCTGCTCGACTTTCCTCTGGTGCGTTCTCCACAAGCTTTTCTGGGTCGCAATTTACGACTGGGGGGTACATGGCCTCCGGAACCGTCTTGCTCACCAACACCAACCTTCTGGGCGAAGCGAATGCCAGTGGATCGATCACGTTTGACTACTCCTGGAAAGAGGCCAACTCCACGCTTGTGTTTTCTTCGGGCACTCTAGATGTTCAATCTCAAGCTGCCAGCAATGCAACATTCCCTCGCAGAATTTCTGTGAATATTGCAAACATCACAAAAGAATACCAATGGGGGAACGTCATCAGGCCTTTGGTGTTCTTGCAGGACATGCAGAAGCCATATGTTCGGTCTTTGAGGGTGCCTTTGGTCTCAAAAACCCTTAACGTTGAGACTCATTTTAGTGTCCGAAATGCCCACAACAACGAAGTTGTGATTCCGTTTGATACGGAGTTTAACTCGACTAGGCTTTCTTGCGACGGTGAGTTCCTATATTTTGACCTCTGGGTAGATTCTCTCCCCCCGGTGCAGTCATATGTGATTGATATCATGGTGATTGACGGGGGCCGTCAGCAGGTCTTCCGGAATGCATCAGCGAAGTTCAGGGTTGTCACATGAGAAAAAGCTCTTTTTTGCCAAGTCAGATCAACTCTGACGACATCATTCGTCTCAAACTTGAAGGTGGGAAGATTGTGTCCACTTCAGGCGCAGAGTTGGCGGCGAGCACAGATGACAACGATGCCATTAGTTTTCGCTATAGCCCAGAAAGCACTGGGCTGAAAAGCACACAACAGCTTGATATCGATTGGTCGAAATTCGAGAACCACACGTTCTTCAATTCAGCTGCAGCCAAGACAAGCGTTGCCTTCGATAAGATCATAAACAAGTTCCCATTTGATGGGACTGAACAAGAAGTAAATGCATTTCTTGATGCACTAACTGGCTTCGAGAAGCACGTGCTTGATTCTTTTCCGACATCCACTGGTGCTTTGCTTTTTGATGGCACAAATTTCGTCTCGGTTCGTGATTTCACAGGAGGCGATCATGATGCTATCTTCTCAAAGGATTCTGGTGCACCGGCCCTAAATCCAACAGGGTCGTTTGCCCTTGAGTTCCATATCAATGTGCCAGCATCCGCAAACACAACGCAGATCATTGCACAAAAGTCAAAAGCGTCAGACTCACTTACGTGTTTTTTGTCGGCTAGTTCTTCGCCATCCATTGCGACTATTGGCCTTGAGTACGTTGCAGGCGGAAAAACAGGAAGAGTCTATGGTCAAATCCCTAAGGGGTCTGACGAACATGTTGGGCTTATTCGTAATGCGTCTGGGGTTCTAGGCTTTTACCACAGCGGACAAATTGTCACAGGTTCGCTCGTCGAATCAGGCCTTGACACATCAGGGGCGCCCCTCTTGATTGGCTCGGGGACCACCTTTTCGGTCAATGGCGTGGCATCTACGCCAACCGCCACACTCTCTGGTGTCGTAGATGAATTTCGCCTTTGGCATGAACCTCGGACAGCAGAGCAGCTGAGCCTGACAGCAGAGAGGGGCGTCTATGGCACCCCCGCCCTTGCCCTTAATTTCAGATTCAATGAGCCGTCTGACTATTTCGTTTCGCAAGACTCGGTGGCCCCAAACTCGCTCCTGTTGGATTATTCAGGTAAAGGTCATCACTCAAATGTAAGCAACTTTGCTTTTTCGCAGCGTGTAAGTGGGACACTTGCAAACGAATCAAGCAGGTCAAACCCTGTTTTGTTTCCTGCGTTCAGCGGAGTATCTTCATTGAATGCGTCACTGCTTGGAGCTGCAACGCTGTTTGATGAAGTAAACCCAAACCTTATCACAAAGCTTGTTCCCCCGCACATGTTGGCCCTGGGTAAGCTACAAGATGGGCAGTCTGGCGAGTTCGGAGCAATCACAGATCCTTTCACTGGAGAGGGCCCACGCAAGTCGAGGCTTGGAAGTACACAAATTTTGCTTAGCATTTTGTTCTTCTGGGCCAAATACTTTGATGAAATCAAGCTTTTTACGGACGCATTTTCGGCTGTTCGCAATACAGAGTTGGGGGCGGATGCGCCTACACCATCTGTTTTTCTTGTTGATGCGCTCAATGATCTTGGCTTCAACATCAACGACTTTTTTGCGGACGCAAATCTATCTCAATATGTGGACGGTCTTGGGGTGCTTGATGACGGCTCCGTAGCTGAAAAGTCGCTGCAAAGTATCAAGACCGAGCTTTTGCGAAGACTCCTTTTCAATATTGATGACATCATCTCAAGCAAGGGGACGATCCATTCCATTAAGGCGTATTTCAGAAGCATCGGAATTGACCCCGACACCTCGTTTCGGGTTCGTGAGTATGGTGGCGCCACAGAAAAGAGCCTCGATGGCCGCCGGTCCACTCACGTTAAAGAGATCAAGGAATTGCAGCTGTTGGGCGGACAAGTCACATCACAATTTTTGAGCGAGTCTCGCACTCAGCCCGGTGCGCCGCTAATTGCTGGAAGCTTTGTTCCATTTGGGAGTGGCTTCATTTCGAACAACGTGAATGATGGGTTGTCTCTGAGTGGCTCTTGGACTGTCGAAGCGAATGTAAGGTTTGCAAGTGGCTCTTCGCAAAACAGCGTCGCCAGGCTTTACAGCACAGGTAGCAATGGCAGAATCCTACTCGCAAATCTTGTATCGTCTGGTTCGCAGCTACACTTGTTTGTGAGTCCACAATCCGGCTCCATCATTCAGCAAACTCTCGACGTGAACATTAACGATGGCCAGCTTTGGAATTTGTCGTTCGGGCGCCGAAGAGACGACCTTACGCTTTCAGACTACGCTGCAGTATCTAGTTCGTTTTTCGTTCGAGCAGCGCAGTATAGCGAGGGCGATCTGACAGTACAGAAGGAAGCCTTCCAGATCTACAGTCGCACCCCCTCTGCAGACTTCTTCTCGAACAAGTCTAGCGCCAATAATGCGAGCGGTTGTTTCCTGCAGGTCGGAACGGACACGGCCGTTATTTCGAACACAATGGGCCTAGGAACGCCCGCTGCGCTGCCGATGGCAAAGTACGTGTCGACAACCGGAAGTCTCGCCAGAGTGGCCGTCTGGGGCCGGGAATTGAGTGCCGAGGAGTGGTCAGAACACTCTAAAAACATCTTCTCTTATGGAAGCTCAAACCCGCTCACCGGATTTGTCAATGGCGACCAAAGCGGGAGCTTCCAAAACTTGAAATTTGAGTTGACGTCAGATCAAGATGAAGTGGCCGCCGACGGCGGAGGAAATGTAAGCCTGTATCGATTTCCGCAGGCTGTCACCACGGGGACTGGCTTCGCCCCGTCAACAACAGTGTTCTCCAGCCATATCGTGCACGATTCGCTTTTGGAGCACTCCTATGACGAATCTGTGGACGAAAATAAGGTTCGTGTGCGCAGCTATGAAGATGCCGAAAACCTTGCATCAGCAAAGTTTGTAGCTGCGTCGCTCGCTCCAGTTTATAGCATCCCTAAATCAGAGTCGCCAGTAGATGACTCTAGATTGTCAATCGATATTAGCATTTCGGATGGCGTAGATAAAGACATCTTCAAGATGTTTGGGGGGCTAACTAGCCTGGATGACTCGCTTGGCCACAGGATCTCCTCACAAGAAGAGAGCTATCCGGCCCTTGACCAACTTCGAAAAATCCACGCATCAAGGTTTGTGAGCGATCTTGATTTGCAGGCTTTTTTCTACTTCTACCGGTGGCTTGACGGAAACATTGGCCACTTTGTTGACCAGTTGATCCCTGCAAAGACTCGATACCTTGGGATGAGGTATGTCATTCGAAGCCATGCGCTTGAGAGGTTCAGGATGAAATACTATGATGAAGAGGCGTTCTTGCCCGCAGAACGACGTCAGAACCTTGATGGCTCCATTCTCCTGGAAAGCGTTGCTGGTATTGTGAGGCGCTACTAATGAAACCATTTTACGACACAGTGGCCGTTAGGTCTCCTGCTGTGCAAGGTCGCCAAGATCTAAGCGCATACAACTCCCGCCGCCAAGGTGTTGAGATCACAGATGACAAATATCTCTCGGAAGGTATCGGGAAAACAACACAAGGGTATTTCCCAAACTCCCAAGAGTCCCCGCCGCTAAATCTGGGCCAGGATTCTCATTGGGCGATTGACACTATTGGCTTTTCGGAAGATATGCCGGCGACACCACAACAAGAATACTATCAGGCAATCCACGAATCGTCCGTTCAGGGAGGCATTCAAAGTGCCGATCTTGTGAACTCCAGCCAGCTGCCAACAATCGACCCTGTTCGGTTCTCTGAATTCTTGCAACCGGGCTTTGCCTTTTCAGAGGAGGGGACCGGAACTGCACCAGTTTGTGGTCCATTCCATGAACAAACCACAGGACATGGTGAACTAATGACAAGCGACATGGACACAGACTACATTTCAGCTAGAAAAACACTTCGCCCCTCAGATGACAATGCAGTACCTTTTGGTTTTTTTGTTTTTGGCTCAAATGGAGTGCCGTATTGATATGAGAATAAGCCTTATTTACACCGGTCTACAGTTCATCCGCCAGCGCTTGAGTCGAATCCCTGTTGCGTTTGTTTTTGCTGCATTTGCCTGGACTCTTGATCTGGAAGGCGACAAACTTTTGGCTGCAAGCATTCCAGGAACTGAAAGCGCTGGCACATCAGAGACTCATCCGCTCACCAGCACGGCAGCAAACGCTTTTTCCAATGGCGCACCCATTGGGACACATGAGACATTTGATAACACATCGGATGAAGCATATACGTTCGGAACAGCTGTGTTGTCAGATATCGTTTCAGCTGATGCATTCACTCTCTTTCTTGTAGTGCGGCTGAATGCATATGGAACCACAAGCGGCTCTAATTTCTACGAAACTCCAGCCATTCTGCAGACTAACGGTGGTCAATATTGGGGCCTAGGGACCACCGAGACGGGTATCCGAGCCGGCATTTTCGATGGAGGCTTTAAGAATCTTGACGTAGATGTTCCGCTCGACACCCCTGTCATTATCACGGTTCGGCTCAGGTCGGGTGTTTTTTCAATCCGAAAAAACATTGATGATTGGCAAAGTGTACCTGCGGGAAATATCACATCCCTGGGCAACTTTCTGTCAAATTACACTGCGGCTGGCCGAGCCGATGTGGATTATGCGAGGCTGTCTATTTCGAAACAGGCTTTTTCGGATTCACAAGTGGATTCTTTGCTGGAGAATATTGCCCCCATTTATGGAATCACACTTGTTCCACCCGAAACAGTATTTGGGTTTTTGGAAACAGGACAGTCACTTTCCATTGGGGCGAGAACGGGTAATATTGAACTACCAGCTGTAACGAATGGCGCCATCACAAATCACCAGATGATCGGCAATCTATATGGAGTGGCTGTAAACCCAAGCTCCTCATGGATCCTATCAGCCCTGCAAAACCCTATGCGTGAAATAGGAGCCACAAACAATCTTGGGTGGCCCCTAAATGCCTGGGATGAATCACCAGCACCAGCCTTTGGGGTTCGCTTGAATAGCAATATTGCACCACAAATCAAGGGTTTCCACTCTCAGGTCGGTCAAGATGGGGCTGACATTTCTGTTATTGAGAAGGGCGGGTCCGGAAATGCTTATCAGGCAGGGCTTGATGAGGCCACCAGAGCAAAGCAGCTGTACCTAGCGCAGTCAAAGACACTAAAATACTCTGCAATTTTGTTTACGCACGGGGAGTCCGACTACTCAAGCGCAACATATACAACATCAGTAGCTCAACTCATCACAGACTACAATGTGGATCTCAAGGCCATTACGGGCCAAATCGACAACATCCCGATGATTGCAACACAGCCATCTGCTGGTTGGCCAACATATGGTGTCGGGTCACAAATGCAACATCAGGCTATGTTGGATCTTGCGCTGACAGATGCTCGATTTGTTCTGGCTGGACCCAAATATCAATTCCAATACCACACAGCTGATTTTCACCTAGCCCCAGCTGGCACCCGAGATATGGCGTATCTCTACGCAGATGTGTACACGTTACTGCGTCAGAATGGCACCTTCCTGCCGCTTTACCCCACGGGGCAGTCCACTTCCACCGTATCTGGCAAAACAGTCGTTAAAGTCGATTTTGGCCTACCCAGTGGGTCTTTGGTGTTTGACACAGTGACTGTCTCTGAGCCCCACCAAGCCAGTAACACAGCGTGGGCAAATGGGAAGGGGTTCGAGGTCGAAGTGGCTTCTTCCCCAGTGACCATCGAGTCGGTCTCTATTGGGATTGATGGCGTGTCGGTGTCGATCTACCTTGACTCTTTGATTGATCCGCTAGATCCGATCATTGTGTCTTATGCATACACCATCGACGCAGACAACTCAAAGCGCCGAGGAAATCTAAAGACCACCACGGGTCATTGGTGTGTACACTTCAACGACCCATTCAAATTGCTGTGAGTGTTGACCGTCGTTGACTAAGCTCTAATTAACGGAGATGATTAGACGCACCAGGGACATTCTCCCACGGCTAGAGCTAAGAAAACAGGATCGCCGAGCTGGCAGCTACCCAAATGTGGCTCGTAACGGCTCGGCCGATTCTGGTCGTGCGCCTATCACATATGTGGATCAGCCCGTCATTTTCAATGACGGCGTGCAAGTCAGCATGCCAACAACGCTGCAGTCAGGCACAATCCACCTGCCTGATGACTTGGCTACAGACATTTTTGTTTCTTCACATGTCGACAAAAACGCCATTGAGAACTTTGTTGCCCAAGTATCGCACCATAGCGAATACCTGCCATACAAAGAAGTGGCTATCCACGAAGATCAGATTCTGGACTCAGACTTCTCTCTTGGCAGCAAGCGAATTCCCGGCTTCTCTGAAAAACTAAGGGATAAGTCTGTTTACCGCTTCGAGCTTCCCATTTCAAGCTCAACAGTTATCCCTGGCAACTCTGGGTCTGCGCTTTACTACAACTTCACAGACAAGAAGTTTGATGTAAAAAGCACATATGATCAAACCGTTGATAGCGGTGCTGCGGTTGCGGATTTGTCATTTTTTGGACCATGGGCGTCCACAACATATGCCGGAGATAGATTTTTGGCTTTTGACCCTATGGGTCTACCAAACATCCCTGGAAAGTCAAGCTATCTTCTTGGGCTTGAAGATAAATTGACGGATGGCTCTGGCGATAGCGTCTTTGAGGAATACACAGGCGTACCCGCAGGATTTGGCGAATATCGAAGGTTCAATGCTGAGTCTATCTACGGCCAACTTTATCGTAATCCAATCAAGGGCGAATACCAAAGACTATCACTCGCCCAGCCAAATGGAGACTTTTTGGCAAAGCTTGGTTACACCGACACCTACCAAATTCGACGTGCTGTAGGCACCGTAGACTTCTCAGGTAGTTTTGTAAAGACCTCAGGTGCCCCAACTGCACACCAGCAACTAGCAGCAAAAAGCTTTCTTGGGCTTGACCAATTTTTGATTGAAAAGATCATTGTTGAATTCCCAATTGAGGCGGGCCCCAGCTGGAACAACGATAGGTTCTCGGTGACCGCAAGTTGTCTGTCTGATGCATCAGCCTACCCACCAAGCTCTTACAGTAACCAGCTGATTCCGGCTGGAAATGTGGTTGCGATGGGTGGCCCAGCCGTGACTTTTGCTGTGCTCATGGATGTTCCAGGCTTTGGTCGAGAGATTATTGGCTCCGCCTCTTTCGCCCCATTGGCGGAGAAGACCAAAAGCCTAAAATACATGCCCCATTTCTATTATGGCGCTGCAGTTGATTTGGGCGTCCCGCCTGCGCCTTTAACATTCCCTCTTCCAGTGCAGGCAAATGCAGACATCCTTTTTGAGGAGGGGTTGTCAGATCCAACCAGGACATCAGGCGATGTCGTTAATTTTAGCTTCTACCCGACACCAAACGAAAGTGGATTTTTCTCCGGCACTGTCAGGCTTGAAATTGAACCCGGAATCCTTAGGGGGCACACAAGTATTCACACACACCTCACGGCCTCCACGGTCAGTGGATATCCTGTGGATTTTGATCGTCGAATCAACGGAGATCATATCATCGGCTTCTTTGACGCTGGGAGAACAACATACAATAGCAACAGTCCACACGACTTGATCGGGAGCACCCCCGGCTTGCCGGTGTCCGATAGCTATAAGTCCGATCTGGCATTGTGTACTGGCACAATCGGCGGATTGATGTCGCTGCAGGTGCAAAGGAATTTTGACCCGGTGCCTTATATTCTCGATATTGCAAACAATCTAACGTTTGCGATCTTCAAGAATGCTCCTTGTCCGGATGATGTTTTGAGTGAATACAACACAATGCTTGGCACCACCACATTCAAGGCGCTTGTGTCTGATGCGAAATCGCACGACATCAAAATCGCAAAAGGGGCCATGCGGATCTCCATTTACGGCTCTGACGTGTCTGGAGGACGAGAGCGGCACAACTCACTCAACCAGAGTCTGACAAGTAACGAAATTCATGAAGTTATTGGCGGCGAAACTATCATTGATAGATTCGAGACCTCTTATCCGTATCAGCTGAAAGACGGGTACACGTCCCGTCATGTAACTGGCGTGTTTGAGGTTCAGCCCTTCACTGTTGGCCCAGACAATATTCGTCGCCGGCAAGAATATACCACCAATGTCTTCTTCGAAGATGCTGGCCAGTGCTTTGATAAAACATACACCGATCAGGACGTTGAAGGTCATCCAGAGCTTGGAAATTATCGATGGTCTGAATCCGGGTACAGCTTAAGCACTGGGATGGCTGCAAATGTTGATGACCGACGTGGTGTCGGAAAGTATGTTTCTGATTTCCTGCCACAGGACAAAGTTTATTGGGACTCTTTGCGACCTAATCTCGGAGAGCAGTCAGAGTACTACAAAGCTGGCATGATTGGGCTTTACTACCCAATTCATATGAATCTTCACTCGGCAACAATTCGAAGATTCCCATTCGAGAATGACGCCAGCGACAATAGAACATATGACAACTCGTATGTTTATGGCGGAACAACCCTAGGAGGCAGAATCGTCAACATTGACAAGGATGGCATTTCTGGCTCATTCACAAGAACTTTGACTGATGATGGGTGGCTACTGGATCCTTACCGGTCTTCATACGACACTGAAGGCAATCCCTTGGCTTACGAGCGCTCATTCGTTGATGCAATTTACAAACACGGGGATGCATTCAACCCCAAGACGGCCACAACCTCAAATCTGTCGCCATCTGACTCTGTAAAGCTGCTTTGGGGGTTTGGAGATGCGGTGTTGATTGACAAAGACAATGTCTCTAATCCGAATTTCCCGGCACCAAAAATCTATTACAAGAGTACCGGCATCGGCCCTCGTTCACCGGGCGTTGGCTATGGCGTTGCGGTTCGTGGCTGGAAGTATGGCCTCTATTCTGGGTTCCCTACATCTGGAAAAACAGTTTTGTCTTCTCGGCATCACGGTTTCATTCGTGATGTCTTTGAGCAACCATACGAAACAAAGTGGTACGACAAAACAACCGGGCGGCCACTTGAAGCTGCAATCCAATGTCGGTTCTATGATCAACTGGGGAATCTTACGTCGGCTGAGAAAACCTGGTCATCGAACCTGAGCTACGAGTGCACGTGTTCTGTTCCGTATGACGATGGAAAAGTCAGAAATCGTGAAGAAAACATTGATATCACTCAGCTGAATATCTTCTCTATTTTGGTGTAACATGAGCGACAAAGACGGCGGAAGGAAGCTTAGAAAGTCTGGCGCTGGCGTTGTCATCAACGTAGTGGAGACAAAAGACGTTGAGGTTGGAACCCCCACTCAACCGAAAGATCTGACGGTTTGGGGCGATCTAATTGTCAAGGGTTCTCTTTCGGCAACAGGGATCACTGGTGCGCCTGGTGGCATCACTGGTGGTATTACTGGTCCGAGAGGAGCAACTGGAGCAGCCGGGCCTCAAGGCGCCACTGGACCTCAAGGCGCCACTGGACCTGCAGGTTCCGGAGGTGGAGGAACAACTGGTCCTACTGGCCCAAGAGGCGCAACAGGGGCACAAGGCACAACAGGACTTCAGGGTCCAGCTGGGCCCACTGGATCTCCTGGACCCGCCGGACCAGCTGGAGCTACAGGCGCTGGTGTAACCGGACCAGCTGGCCCAACGGGCATTCAAGGGCCGACTGGCATTCAAGGGCCGACTGGCGCTCGGGGAGCAACTGGAACACAAGGCCCAACTGGGCCGCAAGGCATCACAGGATCTACTGGACCAGCCGGAGTGGGCTCCACTGGACCTCAAGGTGCCACGGGAGTACAAGGCGTCACAGGAGCAGTTGGCCCCACAGGTCCACAAGGAGTTACAGGCTCTGGCGTCACAGGTGCACAAGGTCCAACTGGGGCAGCCGGACCAACCGGTGCTCGGGGGGCAACTGGAGCGGGTGTCACTGGCCCACAAGGCGCAACTGGAACACAAGGCCCAACTGGCCCAAGAGGCGCAACAGGGGCACAAGGCGCAACAGGTGTTCAGGGCCCCACGGGCTCACAGGGTGCCGCTGGCCCAACCGGGGTAGCTGGGGCAACTGGACCTCAAGGCGCCACAGGTTCTGGTGTAACGGGCCCACAAGGGCCAACCGGCACTGTTGGCCCAGCTGGTCCTACAGGCGCCAGAGGTGCCACAGGGACAGGTGTTACAGGCGCCCAGGGCCCAACTGGGGCAGCCGGTGCAACTGGGCCCCAAGGAGTAACTGGAGTGGGCGTTACAGGCCCGCAAGGAGCTACAGGGTTGCAAGGCGCCACTGGCCCCCAAGGCGCAACGGGACCTGCAGGTTCTGGAGGGGGATCCAGTACACCAAATTATTCTATTGAGGAGGAAAGGTATTTGCTGCAGGCTCCTGCAGCAGTCACTGTTGGAACTTACCAGCGAGTTGGAGTCAAGACGATTCATGCTGGCATGTGGCCTCTTTCTCAAAGCTCTTATTTGCTGAAAGCGGATCTATCTGTCATTGTCGAATCCCCAACAAGTGACATTAGCTATTTTGAATTTCGCAGTATTGAGGATTCTGCTTTGGTTGCAACAATGTCGGACTCCTCATCGGCAAATAGGAATGTCCCACACGAGCTTATTAAGCAATTGTCACTAGGCGCCACCTATGGGACTCTCAGAACTGACGCTAAGCGAACATATGAGCTTTACGCAAAAAACAACACTTCGCCCAACGCAAGCCTCATCTCTTCGGGGCTGGTAAGGTTTTCTTACTACCAACCCACAGACCCAAGCCTGCTTCCTCTTTCCTCATTTTTTCTGGGCGAGGATTATAGTGCCTTGACAGGAGCTTGGGCCGGCCGCCCTTCTGCGGGCAATTCTGGTTTACTGTCTTTCTCCTATTATGCTGGCGGAGGAGTTCCCGCAACAGACACCACGGTTTCTGGGAAAATTGTGCCCCGCCCTGGTTCAATTGCTGCAGCTCAGGGTTTCTACACCAGCGCACTTTCGGACTTCATGTCCGCAACCGCAGGAACCATTGTCTTGGCTCAGAAAATCAATTCTGCCCCCCTCGATGCTGGCGACGACACAGATGGAGGAATTGCATATGAGACTTCTGGCTACCTTAAGATCACGGCAAGGACAACCGGGCCAACAATTCGCACAGATCTTGATGCTGCAACATCGGCCACAGATAACGTTGGAACTGCTTGGCACATCTACACATTGAGATGGGATGCTTCCGCAAACAAATTCCAGGTAAGGATAAACCGGGGTGCCTGGCAAGACATATCTAAAACAAATCCATGGGTGACGACTGGAGCCATTTATTTTGGCCTAAATCCCATTAACGCAAATTACTTAGACATCACCATGGGCGGCGTTGTCTCCTCTCTTCTGGCTCTCTCAGACTCAAATATCTCAATTATTGAGTCGTACCTAGCCACTTACGTTGGCGGAATCACATTGGCTTGATATGGCATATTCATACGATATTGGTGGAACATCACCAGCCACTGGTGCAGTGGCAATGTTTAGGTTTAAAGCGACCTTAAAAGCTGCTGGGTGGACAGTCACAAAATCAAGTGACGGCACAACCTACAATTCCAGTGGCGATCAGATCACCTCTGGGGCAGCCGGCGCCAATGGCATGGCCAACAACAATGCATGGTTTGTCATCAAATCCCCATCTGTTTCGTTCCCACGCTCCATTTGTGTACAACGAGGCACAACAAATTTGCTTTGGAGGGTCAAGTATTCGGGGACAGCTGGGTATGTTGGTGGCTCGCCCGCAGCGGCCGTAACTCCATCTTCAACAGATGATCAGATTCTGTTTGGGGCGGGAACCGACGCCGCCCCAACATTCACGCAGCTGCTTTCCGCAGACAACACATACAAGATCAATGTGGTGGCTGGCGGCGCCGCAGAATACTACTCATTTATGTTCTTCACAAACATCAATGGTTCAAGCACGATCACATCCTACTTTTTTCTGGACCCAATGCTCCCAGGAACTTACCCAGTTGCTGACGTTGATCCGTGCGTTATTGACCTTGGCTACAATAACGCCTCAAACCTAAATACAAACCTTACAGCAGTTGCAACATGCCCAAGGGGTTGGTTAAGAAAAGGTTTGGCCGGAGAAGGCTTTGTTCGAATCCCGTGCTTGTTTTTGTTTGGTAATTCCGCCGTTGTCTATCCAGGAGGCGCTGGTCAGAACTCGTTCACTACAAATGACGAAACGATCCCTGTCTCATATGCCCGACCCGCCGGACAGCCAGCACCTGCAGGATGGAAGGGGGTCGGGACACTAATTTACCTAAATGGGGTGTTTCGAGCCAGCGGCGACACCCTTTCCGCAAACTCGACAAAAGATAGATTGATTTTGTCTGCGTCGCCAACATCCACAGCTGTGTACATTTCCATTCCGTGGAACGGAACCGATCTTTTGGTGTAACGTGGCCACATACACATCCACCATTCTCCCCGCCACAGTTGCATCAGTCTCCGCCAGAACCCCTTTTTACGCAACAAGGCTCCCGGCAAGATTAGCGAGAAGGATCGAATATGTGGCATGCAGAGCATCATCGCCTTGGTTGAGCTACCGTTCCACTCGAACAATTTACGTGTTTCGTGGCCAAACCGAAAATAACGCATATGTCCTGTGGTCTAACTTCACAGGAAGTGCTTTAGACGCAATGCCAAAAACGGCAACAAAAAACATTGTCTCGATTGGGTCTTGGGAGATCGCTGATGGCAACATATAGTGCTACTATTCTGCTTTTCCCCGCCGACGCCACCGGCCACCTCCCATTCGTGTACACTTTTAGGGCAAGAGATTCTGCGGCCCCACGGGGCCTCGGGTATATCACCTGGACATCAAGGTACCTTTTGGGCTATGATACAGCCCCAACCCCATATCCATTCGGCGGCCCACTAGAGGATCTAAAAATCATCTCGGTAGCAGCTGCCTAACCCTGCAAGAAAGTCGTTACATGCCACGAGAAAACACTGATTGGGTCGCTATTGCTCGTAGCCTAGGCCACAACAAGCTTATTTCAAAACAGCTTGCCTTCGCCTTCTCGGAGACCAAAGGGTGGCATCTGTTAAGAGACCCTAAATTCTTGAACTTTTTCCAGAACGCTCTAGAGCTGGAGGATGACACGTGTGGTTCTGGCTGCTGCAGCTCACGGAGGGTTGTTGGGCCCAACGGGTGGGTTGAGTTCTACCTTGACCTTGGCGGCAAAGACGGCTCATGGCATATTTCACACGGGCATCTTTATGGAGTTCAAGCCGGCTTCCAAAACTACCCAGAGTGGCTTGCTTGCTACCGCCGCCGATGCAAACTCATTCAAGCTGGTCGAATCCCAAAAAAGGCATAACAGACTCATTCATCCATCGCTTGTAGCCGGAAGGTGTCGAGTGAACCCCATCAGGCTGCGGCAATGACAAATTCCTGCTGTCAAAATAGCTGCACCGATGAGCGATGGCCGCATTCTGAATCAACCCAGGGACAGAGCTTTCCTTCTTTCGGATGAGCGGCGGCCCAACCCAGAGACAGTGATTGGTGCGCTCTTTCACTGCGTCCAACAGTGCATCAATTGAAGACTCGCTTGTCTTTTGCTCGTAATCATTGGAGCCAAGCACCAGAATGATCGAACCGAATTTACCTTGGGGGATCCCTTTCGCCCAATAAGAGATTCTTGACCCAACTTTACATCTTTGGGAGATCTCAATGCCTTCTTTTTTTGCCAGCTGGTAAATGGAAGTTCCCATGCCGCATGCTTGAGAGTCACCAATAACAAGTACGTTTTTTAGCACTGGGGCGGGTTCGTCGGCTATTGGCCTGAACGGCTCCGTGACATACACAACAGAAATGTCTTGATTTGTGTCTGCTGTCTTCACCTCACTGCCTTTAGTTGCTGGTGATTGCGCATTTGTGCACGAGCAGAGCGCAACCACAAGAAGCATATAGAGTAGCCTCGAAATAAAAGACATGTCTTTAGCCTAGTGCATTTCGCTATCTAAGCGAAAGCCTATGACTGCAAGAAGAGTATTTCAGCCTCAGGAAGGCCCCACTGGGCCTGCTGGTCCAACAGGGGCGCAGGGGGCAACAGGAGTCGGAACGCCAGGTCCTGCAGGCCCCACTGGACCTGCTGGTGCACCTGGCCCACAAGGTCCCACTGGCCCCGCAGGCCCCTCTCAGCTGATCAACTATTTCAGTATTGACGGCGGCGGCGTAAGCTTGGCTGCGACCGGCATATTTAAGGTGGATTTTGGGGCCACATCTTAAATGTCATACGGAATTTTTCAGTTTAGAAGAGGTACAGCGTCTGAATGGTCTGGCGCAAATCCAATTCTTCTTTCTGGCGAACTAGGTCTAGAAACAGACACTTCTCTTTTTAAGATTGGTGATGGGGTAACACCCTGGAATTCACTTGCGTATGGTGGGGTAAGAGGAGTTACTGGCGCCCAAGGTGTTCAGGGGCCAACAGGGGCACAAGGCCCTGCAGGCGCAACTGGATCTCAAGGTGTAACAGGCCCTGCAGGGCCGCAAGGCTCGACCGGCGCCCAAGGGCCGCAAGGCACTCAAGGTCCAACAGGGCCACAGGGGGCTACTGGCTCTGTTGGCTCCACAGGGGCAATCGGGCTTCAGGGTTCAACTGGCGTGCAAGGAGCCACAGGTGCACAAGGCGCCCAAGGTGTAACAGGCCCACAAGGAGCCGCTGGGGTGACCGGATCCACTGGGCCAACAGGTCCTAGGGGTGCAACTGGCGCAACCGGGCCACAAGGTTCAATTGGACCAACAGGCCCACAAGGAAGCACTGGGTCGCAGGGGGCCACAGGCATTCCGGGCGCAACCGGATCTGATGGTGTAACGGGCCCTGCAGGTCCAACTGGTTTGGTTGGTGCAACCGGGGCACAAGGAGCAACCGGGTCAATCGGCGCAACTGGTCAACAAGGCGCACAAGGCGCAACTGGCCCTACTGGCCCACGAGGAACGACTGGAGTAGCGGGAGCAACGGGTCCACAAGGTTCTCAAGGCGCCACCGGCCCTACTGGCCCACGAGGCTCGACCGGGGCACAAGGAGCAACGGGCCCACAAGGCTCAACTGGTGTCCAAGGCTCAACCGGCCCAATTGGGCCCCAAGGAACCACTGGGGCTGTAGGACCACAAGGCCAAACCGGAGCACAAGGTGTTACAGGGGTCATTGGCCCAACTGGCTCTCAAGGGCCACAGGGTGCGACCGGCATCAATGGCGTTACTGGCGTTCAGGGCCCTCAAGGTTCAACGGGAACGCAAGGGGCTACTGGCGCTCCGGGCCCGCAGGGCCCAACAGGCTCAATTGGTACAACCGGAATTCAAGGTCACACTGGCTCAATCGGCCCCACAGGACCGCAAGGCGCTCAAGGAACCACAGGACCGCAAGGTAACACGGGCTCAGCTGGGGTTCAAGGCCCCACAGGCCCCCAGGGAGCTACAGGTACCCAAGGAGCCACCGGCACACAAGGCCCTGCAGGGGCTACAGGCACAACAGGACCTGCCGGCGCACAAGGTGCAACTGGAATCCAAGGAGTAACAGGAGTCGACGGCCCAACAGGTGCCCGAGGAGCCACAGGTGTTCAGGGGTCCACTGGCGCCCAAGGCCCCACTGGTGCGCTTGGCCCACAAGGTGTCACCGGCTTTACAGGCTCAATTGGCCCCCAAGGCGCCACTGGAGTAATTGGAGCCACAGGTGCCCGAGGAGCGACAGGCATTCAAGGTGCTACTGGAACTCAAGGGCCGACCGGGTCAATTGGTCCAACCGGCACTCAGGGTGTCACTGGCTTGCAAGGTCCAACTGGGCCAATTGGCTCTACAGGGCCACAAGGCCCTCAAGGAGTCACTGGCCCCACTGGAGCCCAAGGGCTGCAAGGAGTGACTGGACCACAGGGTGTAACTGGGGCCACTGGCCTACAAGGCCCAACTGGCTCGATTGGGGCTACTGGTGCTGCTGGGCCAATTGGCCCAACAGGTAGTCAAGGCCCCGCTGGCATTGATGGAGTTACGGGCGCAACTGGCCCCGTCGGCCCACAAGGTGTCACCGGCCCTCAGGGCCCAACTGGCTCTCAAGGACTTCAGGGCGCTACTGGCCCAACAGG
>Ga0075464_10000013_pt1 | contig 57460 bp, 79 predicted proteins | sample DEB19_08_DNA_5_FD_75068 | JGI IMG/M metagenome (GOLD analysis project Ga0075464, IMG submission 75068) | Aqueous microbial communities from the Delaware River and Bay under freshwater to marine salinity gradient to study organic matter... | ecosystem: Environmental > Aquatic > Marine > Coastal ...
ATGGTTATCAACATATTGGCGAGAGTTACCACCAGATGGTTTTGATTTTGTTGGTGAAGATATGCATTTTTCCTATATGTTACAAAAATATCTAGGAATAAATACCTATGTCCCACCACACCCACCACACGTTCCAGAAATGTGGGGTAGTATAAAAGGATGGGAAATGGGTACCGAAAAAAATGGTTTATCTTTGGTACCAACCAACATAAAAAAAATGAATGAATATTATCTACATTTGATAAATAATGATTTCAAAATAATAAATAAACATTAAAGTTATGGATTTTAATATAGAACTAAAAAATTTAATAGAAAAAATTGAAACTAAAAACCCAATTTGTTTTGTTAGATATGGTGATGGTGAAACTATGATTATGAATAATCAACCAATATCGATGGGAACTCAAGCCTATTCAATTGATAAATGGCATTCTATTGGTGGTGAAACTAAAATAGGTAATAAGTTAAAAGAAATTTTGAAAATTAACGAACCAGAATGGTTATTTGGTATTCCATGTGAATGTTGTAATTTAAGCTGTAAAAACTATTTAATTAGTGAATTAAATGTTGGTGAAAACCAAATAACATATGCAAATATGTTTGTCAATTCAAATTATATTTATTTTTTAGATTGGATTAAAAACATATCTGAAGAAGTTATCGTTATTGCAAATAAAAATGGGTTGGTTAATATTGATAAATTTCCATTTAAAGTTAAAGAATATTTTCCAATAGAAAATGATTGCGTAAACTATTATGAAAATAATTCTGATTCTTTTACCGATGATTTGAAAGATAAATTTACAAATACAAATAACGCTTTATTTTTTATTTCAGCTGGACCATTATCTGAAGTTATTATACAAGAACTTTGGTCAATAAATAAAACAAATAGACTAATAGATGTTGGTTCATCTTTAGATTATTTTATACACAATAAAATCACTAGACCTTATATGGAACCATCTAGTTATTACCACACTAAAAAATGTAAATTTTAATGAAAATAGCAATATCTTTGCTTTGTCATAATGATGAAGCGTACTTAAAACCTTGTTTAGAGTCACTAATGATGTCAGATTTAATGAATCATGATGTAAAATTGTTTTGTTACGATAACAATTCAAATCAACCAATGAAAGAATACTTAAATTCTTTGAATATTGATAAATGGATTCATTCAAGTCAATCAAATGATGGTATAGTATTACCTAGAATTAGAATATATGAAGAAATTATTAAAGAAAACTACGATTTTCTTTTAGAAATACACTCAGACATGGTATTCCCAAAAAAATGGTTAGAACCATTATTTGAAATCTTTGATTCGGAAACAGTAATATTAGAACCACACATATATCAACCAACAAATAGACTTATTAGTTTAGACGAATTTGAAACTAAATTACCTAGATTGTTAAATGATAATGTTTATGATAAATGTAGACAAACACATCCGTGGTTAGTAAATCTTAATTTGGTTGATGCTATTGGTGGGTATTATGACCCAATGTTTTCACCTCACGAATGTGAAGATGACGACTTTGTATATCGTATTATTAAAAATAATTTAAAAATAAAAAGTACTGGTAAATCTTGGGTTGTTCATTATGGTGGTGCGATAAGACACAAATTACTCCCTAGTTCACTATCAAAACATGTTGCGTATTTCGAAGAAAAACATAAAATAACAATTCACGAAATGATTAAAATGTTTCAAATACATCCATCAGTTTCAGAATCAATTTAAAATATAAACTATGAAAAATATAAAAATAATTAAATCGGAATTTATCACCAGTGATTACAAAAAAGATGAAAAATATAAACATTGGTCTAGGGTTTATGAATGGCCTTATGTTATCGATACGATAAAAGAAGTAAAACCAAAATCAATACACAATACATCGTGTGGTGGTTTGGATGAAGGTGATTGTCTTCACATTACGTTTTGTAAAGACATTGATAAGTTGTGTAGTAAAACAACACATTCAGATATTTGGGGTGGTGGTTACAAAGGAACTGAAGTAAAACCAGAATATGATAATTTTATTTATTACGATATAACTAAAAATTATTCTGAAAAAAATGATATGGTTTTAAACATCTCAACGTTAGAACATTTACCAAAGGATAAAATAATAAGTGCGATGGATAATTTGTTAGCACAATTGAATGTTAATGGTCATTTAATTTTGACTTTTGATTATCCAGATATCGATATCAAAACGATTGAAGAATATTTTGATTGTAAAATTGATATGAAAGCCAATAAAATAACCAATGGTCATTTATCAGTGGTTTTAATCCATTTAATTAAACTATGATTTTACTAACTTACGGAACACGACCAGAATTTATTAAAATTAAACCTTTGATAGATGAAATGGAAAAAGAAAATATTTCATTTAAAATATTATTTACTGGCCAACACAAGACAATTTCAAATGGTAGGTTTGATTACTATTTAACTGGTTTAGATTACGGTACTAATAGACTAGATAATATCATTATGAACTGTATGAATATTCCAGATGAATTTTTAAAAGACGTTACACATATCTTAGTTCAAGGTGATACAACATCGGTTACTGGTTTAGCTTTATCAGCACTACATAGACAAATACCTGTTATTCATTTAGAGGCTGGTTTAAGGACTTATGATACTGAAAACCCATATCCAGAAGAGAACAATAGAAGAATCGTTTCTACGATAGCTAAGATACATTTATGCCCTACTGAATTAAATCGATTAAACCTAGAGAGTGAACATATTTTAGGTGATATTTATGTGGTTGGAAACACTGTCTTAGATAACTTAATTGATTATAAAGCCAAATGTGAATATACCAATAAAGTTTTGGTTACTTTACATAGACGTGAAAACCATGAGCAAATTGATAAATGGTTTACTGAAATAAATAAACTAGCCATTGAAAACCCAGAATTAGAATTTATATTACCGATTCACCCAAATCCTAATGTTTTAAAACATAAAGATATCTTAACAAAAGTAACAGTAATCGACCCATTAACACATTCTGATTTATTGGAGTTGTTAATTAAAACGAAAATGGTTATAACTGATAGCGGTGGAATCCAAGAAGAATGCTCATTTTTCAATAAAAAATGTTTGGTTTGTCGAAAAATAACTGAAAGACCAGAATCTATCGGTTTAAGTAGTTATTTAATTAATGGACCAATAGATTTAAAAGAAAATTTTGATTATCAAATCAAAAACTATGAAATAAATGTTCAATCACCATATGGTGATGGTAACGCATCTAAAAAAATAATAGAAATATTTAAAAAAATATTATAATGAATATAAAAAAATGGTTTAACCAAAAATTAGGTATATTATCTTTAGCTTTAAGTAACGTTGAAAAAAATGCTCTAACCCAAACAGGTGAAGGATTAAGTGCTGATGTTAACCAAACGATGAGACTATCTCAAGGAAAATTATCAGATTCATTGGTGAATGGTGAAATTACTCAAGAAGTGATGAATTTAAAATGGCGAACTTATAAAATATTAAGAGCTACTGAAGGCTTAACAGCTGAAATTGTAGGTTATGATGCTGATGGTATGCCAATCACCAAGGTTAAAAAAAGAAATACCAAGAAAGGGTTAAAGAAAGTCATATTAGATGAAATAGATAATTTTCCCTTAGAAATGGTCGTTGATAATAGTGAAATATCTACTAGTAGCAACGATGCTATGAGTAATGTTTATATTAGCGTATTAGACCAAGTATCTATGAACCTTGATGCCGATGGTTCAATCATTAGTGCAACACATGGCACTATTAATGGAACCGAATATTTCGCTTCTAATAAAAGTGAAAAACCGATAAAAATAGAAAGAGATTTTGTGTCAAATTTTAAAATTGAAGACTATACTTTAAAGTTAAACGTAAGAAAAATAAATAAAAAACAAAGATTGTTAGAATTTTGTGTTAGTATCTACCCAGATGAATATAAAAGAACAAGTCGATTATTCTTAAGTGCTTTGAAAAAAGCTATTGAAAACCCAACTCAAGCAAATATGTTGGACATCAAAGATGTTAGTTTTGTTAGTTATAAAACTATGGGGGTTTCCGATTATTTAGAATATGAATACAAAATAACTTCTTTTGATAAAATAATAGAATTTAATGGAAATTACATAATAAAATTCATAGCCGATGTTAGTATTGATGGTAGAGATATACTAGAAGAGCATAGAGTTGAAGCTTTGGATAAAAAATATGCAGATAAAGCTAAAAAATAAAATGATTCGGAATATTCTAGATATTTATAATAAAACCTATTAAGCCTATGCCTAGAAAAGTTTCAACCACGACAAAGACTCCAGCTGTAAGAACACCTAGAGTTAAGAAAGAAACTACGGCTGCCACATCGCAGCAAAAACCAAGTGTTGATTTATTATCATTAATTAAAATCGACCTAAAGCATAAAAACGAAGTACAAAAAAAATTGACACAAGCCATAAAAACTGGTGATGTAACAATTTGTACAGGACCAGCTGGGACTGGTAAAACACTTCTTAGTGTTGCCGAAGCTTTGCTACTTTTGAAAGCTCACCCAGACAAATACCATGAAATAAAATTAGTAAAATCTATAGTCCAACTTAAAGATGAAGATTTAGGGACATTGCCTGGTGATGAGAAAGATAAATTGAAATTTATCATGATGTCATTTTTTGATGCTTTCTATAAATTAATCGGTGAGGAAACTACAAATAGATTACTAGATGCTGGTTATATCAAAATGGAAGTATTCGGTTCTATTCGTGGTAGGTCTTTATCTAACTGTATCATTTTATTTGATGAATTCCAAAACGTTACAGACAACAACGGTAAAACACTTCTAACTAGATTTTCAGAAAACACCAAAGTTATCGCATTGGGTGATAGCAATCAAGTAGATTTAAAAAATCCAGAAAGTAGTTGTTTATTTGAATTGGTTCGTATGGCTAAGTTACACCCAGAAGATGGTGTTAATGTTGTCGAATTCACCGAAGACGAAGTTGTAAGACATAGACTTACAAAATACTTTATTCAAATCTTTGAACATAAAGACTACAAGAAAAAACCAAATATCGATAGGGTTAAAAAAATAGAACCGATTATTAAAAAATCTTTTTTTACTAGATTTTTAGAATTATTTAGCTAAAACTTAAAAATTTACTTTACTTATTCGAAATTAATCGTTAGATTGGTGTCATGAAAATAGGAATAAGTATTAACGAGGTTTTACGAGATTTTATTGGTCAATTGGCTTACACTTACGATAAATATATCGGAGAAACTGATATCAGCGAAGGAGATGTAACCAATTTTAATTTAATTGAGTTTTTTAAGTTTGACGACATCAACAAACTTAACACGTTTCTTTATTTAGAAGCCCCTCTAGAAATTTTCGGCCATGCCGACCAGATGTCAGATGGTTTGATGAACCATTTCAATAACTTCATCATGGACATGAAAGACGATGGCGACCACGAGATTGAACTTGTAAGTCGTGAAATCGATAAAAGCATCCCATCAACTTACTTCTTTTTATCTAAAACTAGTTGCAGAATCGACAAGATAAGATTCGTCAAACAATACCCACAAGAATGGGATGGTGTTGACGTGCTTATTACTGCCAACCCTTTTGCGTTAGAAAACAAACCTTCTGGAAAAATTAGCGTTAAGGTAAAAGCATCTTATAATACTGATGCACCAGCTGATTACGAAATTGATTCTATACTTGATTTCATTAACGATGAAGAATTAAGAACTAGAATATTAACAACAACCATAACAACTTACGAAGAAATTTAAAAATTATGATAGCATTCGGTGGAACAGTCTATGTATTAGACATGGACAAATTAACAAAAGCTGTATCAAATGATGATGCAAATGCATCTTCAGAAACTGTTGATACTGTAACTAAGGTTTACTTAGATGCCAATGGTGTTGAAAGTGCCAGTGAAGTATTAAGTACTGTGCGTGAACGAGGTAGAGAAATCGATAGTATAAAATACGATTTAATGCGAACACTAATTGAAGTCTTATTAGATGGAAATGAAGAAGCGGACGAATCATTAGGTGTTGATAGAGCTTTAGACTCTGCACCGCTATCATTTAAAATAGCTTTCAATACTTTACTTCAGTACGGTATTTTAAAAGAAATAGAAGAATAATAACCCAAAAACAAAAAAACAAAATGGAAGAACAAAAAAACCAACTTGACGAACAAATTAAACAAGTTACGTCTGTTATTGAAAATTTAGAGAAGAAAGATTTTACTCTATATTTTTTCACTTTGGATACCAAAGGTAATCCAACTGCTGGAATTGCTAATATCTACGAACACGTTAAAGTACTTAATGAATTAGGATATAAAGCAACAATCCTTCACGAAAAAAATGACTATAAAATTAAAGGTGATGAAAACGGAAACGGTGCTGCCGATTGGTTAGGTGATGAATACGCTTTATTACCACACATCTCAATTGAAGCTCAAACTCTTAATATCGGACCAGCTGATTTTATAATCATTCCAGAGATTTTCTCTAATATCATGGACCAAGTAAAAGCGTTCCCATGTAAAAAAATAGTGTTATCACAAAGCTATGATTATCTATTGGAGTTATTACCAATTGGTAAAAGATGGAATACCGATTATGGGTTCCATGATGTTATCACAACTAGTGAAAAACAAGCAACATATTTGAGAAACTTATTCCCATCTATCAATACACACATCGTACCAGTAGCTATTCCAAGTTACTTCAAAGATAGTGACAAACCTAAAACACCAATCGTTGCTGTACATACTAGAAACTCTGGTGATGCTGCCAAGATTGCTAAATCATTCTACTTACAGTATCCAGTTTACAAATGGATTACTTTTAAAGAATTAAGAGGATTGTCTAGACAAGACTTTGCAACTCAATTAGGTAAAGCATGTGTTGCTGTTTGGATTGATGATACCGCTGGGTTCGGAACATTCCCATTAGAGGCTATTGAATCGAATACAGCTGTTATTGGTAAAATGCCAAACCTTATCCCAGAATGGATGGAAGCATCAGACGAAGAAGGTAACATGACTATCAAAAATAATGGTGTTTGGACAAACACTACAATGAATATCCCAGAACTAATCGCTACTTACTTAAAAGTTTGGTTAGAAGATGCGGTTCCAACAGACTTAACTGAAGGTATCAAAGCTAGTCAAGGATTATATACTTCTGAAAAACAACGTGAAGCTATGACTAACGTTTATGGTGGTTTATTGCAAAATAGAATTGCTGAACTTAACAATACTTTGGCTAAATTAGAAGAAACTAAAGAAACAACTAACGCTCAATAAAAAAACACAAAATGGAAAAAACAAATATTTCAGTAATACTTCCAGTTCATGAATTGAACGAAGTAACAAAACCAATGTTCGATAACGCAGTTGTCAGCATCAAAGAACAATCAGTAAGACCAGACGCTTTAATTATCGTTGTACCTAAAGGTAGTGAAGTTGCAAAATACATCAAAGGTTTAGATTTTGGTGATTTTAAAGATTCAATTACTATCGCTGAAAATGATGGTGAAACAGATTTTGCATCACAAATCAACTATGGTGTATCTATTACGAAAACAGAATGGTTTAGTATCTTAGAATTCGATGATGAATTCGCTAAGATTTGGATTAAAAATGCTGTTGAGTACAAAAAAGCTCATACAAACGTTGAATTGTTTATGCCAATCATTATCGATGTAGATTCAATTGGAAACTTTATTGGATTCACAAACGAGGCAGTTTGGGCTAACAGTTTCTCTGATGAATTAGGTATCTTAGACAACACAGCATTATTAGCTTATCAAAACTTTAATATTGATGGTATGGTAATTAAAAAATCAGTTTATGATGAATTTGGTGGGTTTAAACCTAGTATCAAATTAACATTCATTTATGAATTTTTACTACGTATGACCTTCAAGGATGTTAAGGTTATGGTTATTCCTAGATTTGGATATAAACACGTCAATCAAAGACAAGATTCATTGTTCTCAAGCTACAAAGAAACACTTAACCCTATAGAGGCTAGATGGTGGTTAGCAACAGCAAAAAGAGAATACTATTTTCCAAATGATAGAAAAATAACGTATGAAGCACAGAATGCATAAATGGTTACGAAACGAGGACGCAAAAGAACAAATGATATGTATTTTGGTCCAGACGAAGAAGAAGCCGTTGTAAAATTCTTAGAGTCAGAAAATGAAACTGAAAGAAACTTAATCTTTAATGAGTGGCTAAAAGCCCCGCTAGACAAGATGATAGAATCGATAATCAGACGATATAAATTATATAGAAAGGGTGAAACTTTTGAAGAACTTCATGGTGACACCGTTTCTTTTCTGATGACAAAGGTACATAAATTTGAAACTGGGAGAGGCAAAAAAGCCTACTCCTATTTCGGAACAATAGCAAAAAATTATATTCTAGGTCTTTTGATTAAAGATGAGAAATACATGAAGCAAACAGCCTGTTATGAGGACATGGCCCAAAGTATTGAAGAACGTGATGACCTAGTATATGTTATTGATGGTGATGGTTTTATGATGGAAGAATTCATCAAGAAATTATCCGATGGTATCAAAGAAGAATTAAACGATGAAAATCATATCCCTAAGAAACGATTAAATGATAATGAGAAAAAAGTAGGTTTTGCTTTGATTGAAATTCTAGAAAATTGGGAAACCGCATTCGAATCTATGGATGGTGGTTCAAAATACAATAAGAATTCGGTCTTAGAAACCATGCGTAATTACACTAACTTATCAACTAAAGATATTAGGTTAGCCATGAAACGTTATAAAGAGCTATATGAGCTTTTAAAACAACATGGATTATAGAAAAATTGTAATAAAACCTTATCAATAGGTATTTATAGTAAATAACATTTAATAAAAACTATTAAAATGCCAAGAAAAAGAAAACAAGACGTAAAAGTAAACAATACAGAGTCCTTAGAAGGGCTTATGCAAGAAACTTATAATGATGCATGTTTGCAAATAAACGATGCTCAAAAAGTTATTAATGAATTATCTACTGGTGTTACACCAGTGGACGTTGACGAACATACTAAGATTGCCAAAGAAAAGGGTGGTCTTTTAAAAATTAAAGATTCTGCAATTAGACTTAAACTAGAATTAGCTAAGCTTCAAAGTGATATAATCAAAAGCCGTGGAGATGTTGAAAGTGCTATCACTCAAAGAAGCAACGGTTCAGCCTCTCTTAGCGATTTCAAATCAATTAGAGAAATGCTAAAAAATGATAAGCAAAACGGAATAGAAAGCGAAGAAGAATAAGTATGTCAATAGTATCAAAAAAGAAACAAATTTTTGGGAAGATAGCTGCCGCTAGAACTTTAACCGAAGGCATGCCTAAGTTAAAGCTAGGGTCATCATTTCCATCAATTAACAATGCTGGTGACAGTATTAGTTTTTTAACCGACCTAATCAAATCTTTGATTGGGTATGACGCTTTAATTAAAAGCGTTGTAGACATCTTAACACACTCGATAGATGATATTGAAGTAGCGGTAAAACAAGCTCTTAAAATCGATTTAAAAAGCCTTGTTAGTTGTGGTGTTGACCCTAGCTTACCTTCTTTTTTGAAACAACCAAGTGGCACTGGCATTATAATTGAACTTAAAAAGATTGACTTTGTTGATTTGATGAAATCTGACCCAAATAGTGTTTCTGGTAAATTATTGTTTGACGATATCACTACACCATTAACTAACTCCACAGATTTCAACACATTCTTAGCTGGTGTAATCCAAGATGATGGTAATTATCATACGTGGAAAGACCACAGTGGTGTTGGGATGTTAGATATAAAATTTGTTTCTAAGGATTTAAGTGGTATTAATCCAAATAATTCTTTGACAATAAAAGCCAACCCAAATTATAATTCAAAAACCCTTAATGATTTAAACAATAACTATATTGATAGTCTTGTATTATTTAATACTAAGCATTTGGTTAACAATATAATTGATTCTATCTTCGGTTCAATTTCTGAAAATTTAAAAAAGACAGTAAAACAATTAGACGTTGAAGGTAAGATAAATTCTGTTGTTGGTAAGATGATTAGCTCTGATGCTGGTAATACGGTAAATAATGACCCATTCAAGATGGTTAAAGGTGAATTATCGAAGATTCAAAGCATGGCCAATGATAAACAAAAAGGTATATCTAAATTAACAACATCAACAAAATTTGACGCAAAAGTTCCTCAAGGAATGTTAACAACATTTAATAGTGCAATGGATGGTGCCAGCTCACTTCAAGCTAAAAAAGATGCGTTAACAGAACATTTGAATTTTATGTCGACTAAATCTGCACAAAACGCTAAAAGTGCTATTGATATACCCGCTATCAAATTAAATTTTATACAAGAAATTATAAATAATTTAATCAAATCAATAGTTGGTGTAATATTATCACCAAAGGTTATTATGATTTTTGTAATTAATTTTAAAATTGTTTACGGTCCAAGTGCTGATTTTGGTGATGGTGTTGATTTCATTAAGAAAAACAAACAATTAATCAATAGAATTATAAAGAAAATAACCACTATGATTATCCAATACTTATTAAAAATAGCATTGAAAAGAATAGCCGAATTAGTTGGTCAAGCACAAATTAAAAAACAAATTGATAAGCAAAAAAATAAAATAATACAATTGTTAAGTCTTACTGGCGTACCGCAAGAAGCACTTAGAATAATAAAAGGTTTAGGATAATGGCAAGTTGTAACGTAGATAAAAATGATGATAATGCTACTAGCGGGTCTGGTAGTGTCGGTAGTAATAGTACTTCTGGTTTTAATCTAGGTAGTATTAGTGGTGTTTTAAATTTAATATTATCAGCTTTTGCAATACCAGAAGAACCAGTAACACCTTTACCACCACCATTGATTATGATTGGTAGTTATTTAAGACCTGGTATTTCAGCACAAGCTATTGCTTCTAGAATTATTTCTAGACAATCAGAGGCTGGAAGACAAGTTGGTGACGTTTTTGCTGACGGACCAAACAATGAAGAAGCCATGGAAACTATTAGAGTAGAAGAAATTGTAAACTCATTATTAACTGAAATGGTTGTAAATGTGGTTATACCACCTGGTGTAGCAGTGTCTACCGTAGGTGTTGGTAATCTTGGTGCTCCAGTTGTTTCAATGGGTGCAACAACCACAATGGGTATTGGTAACGGTATTCCTAGATAAAAAAATAGAAAATATGAACGAAGACTTAGAAGATAAATCAAACAATGAAATTCTATTTGAAATAAAACAAATGGAAGCCGACCATGAAGCAATCAAAATGAAAATGCTTAAAGACTACGATAAAATGGTCGAACTAGAAAAAAGATTTGATGTAGCAAACAAAATAATATTAAAAAGATTAAAAGGGGAATAAGATGTATTTCACACAAGGTAATAATAAATTAAGTAGAGGTGCTGGCAGCGGTGCATATCAGAAACATAGCAGTTTCCAATATTTAAAATATGGACAAGTTGTTTCAGTCTATGATGATTATAGCTTAGGTAGAATCCAAGTTAGAATCAAAGGCTCACAATCGGCTGGTGGTGATGATGGTGTAATTGACGCTAAATTACCATTTTGTAACCCTATGATTCCGAAGCATCTCTCAATTGTGCCTAAGATTGGTGAGTCAGTGTGGGTATTTGTTTTTGATAAAAACAGACAGCACGCTGATAGATTATATATTGGCCCCATAGTTTCCCAATTAGATAAATTATCTATGGATGATGGTAGAACGTCAGCTTTGGCTGGTTTTACATTTGGACCTATGTCACCAAAAGTAAGTATGAGTAATATACCACAACTTACAGGTGTTTTCCCTAACCCAGATGATATCTCAATTCAAGGTAGATATAATACAGATATCACACAAAAAGTTAACGAAATTGTTATTAGAGCTGGTAAATTTGAATCATCACCTAAATCATTTCAAAATCCATATCCATTTCAATTCAACACTAAAACGCAAGGATACATTCAAATACAAAATGACGTTCAAATTTATAGTACTGATGAATTACTTAAAAATTTTGGTGGTGGTTCAAATCTAGATAGTGCTTTTGGTACAATAACCACAATTGTTTCTAATAAAATAAATTTAATCACTCATAAAGACGGTACGCCAAGATTCAACGTTACTGGTCAAGAAAGTCTTATATCTACAGATGAGATGGATAGAATCCTAAATGAAGCACACCAATTACCTTTCGGTGATGTATTGATTGAATATTTAAAGCTTTTGAAAGAAGCCTTATTCGCTCACGTTCATAATGGTAGCGGTAATCCAGCTACAGATTTAACAGCTTCTGGTAACAAACAACCATTGGCCGCATTTAAAGCAAAAGCTGACGATTTAGAAAAATCAATGTTATCTAAAAACATTCGAATTAATTAATCTTTTTAGATATTTATATAAAAAGATAAGATGGTAATACGCACATATTTTGACAAGAACAACACAATCGTTAGCAACCTAAACGTCAACACTGGATTAAACCCAGTTACTGAATTGTTTTACGGTGGTGCTATCGGTCAACAACAATACAGTAGATTCTTATTTCATTTCGATGAAACTAGATTAAAAGCTATGTATAATGATGGTACATTTACTGATTTGAGTAAACTTAAACACACACTTAGACTTACAAATACTGGTTCCTTTGATAAGGAACTTTTAAATACTAACATGGGGTCAAAATCTAGAACAACTTCTTTTGATTTAATTGTATTTAAAATAGAACAGCCATGGGACAATGGTGTTGGGTATGATTATGAAATCCCAATATTAGCCTATGGTGACGCTGCATTTAGCAATGGAGTTTCTAATTGGGTTAATGCACAAACAGGTATTGAATGGGCTAACGGTACTGGAACGTATTCTGGTTCACCATCTGGTATCACAGTATCAACACAACATTTTGATAAAGGAAACGAAAATATCGAAATGGATATAACCGCTTATGTTAACGGTGTTCTTAATGGTGACGATAATTACGGTTTAGGTATTGCGTATGCTAGACCATTTGAACAAATGAATACTACTAGTCTTCAATACGTTGGATTCTTTACAAACAATACACAAACATTCTATGAACCATTTGTGGAATCTATTTATGATAACCACATTACAGACGATAGAAACAACTTTTTCTTAGATAAACCTAACAAGTTATACCTTTATGTTAATCTTGCTGGAAACCCTACTAATTTGGATTATATCCCTAGTGTAGATGTTTACGATGCTAGTGGTAATTTATTTATGAATTATTCACCATCACAAGTCAATCATGTAACTAAAGGTGTTTACTCAATTGATATCCTCGTACCAACATCTGGTAACGAAGGTGTTATGTATAATGATGTGTGGACAAATATCAGCATCAATGGTGTTGTTAGACCAGATATTTCTATGGATTTTGTTACTAAAGATTCTATGGGTTATTATGATTTAAGCAACGGTGATTCATTACCTAAAAAAGTTGCGGTATCAATTTCTGGTTTACAAAACAAAGAGAAGATAAAACGTGGTGATATTCGCAAGGTATTGGTTTCGGCTAGAATACCTTATACTATTGAACAATCACAAGCAATTAGTGGTTTAAAATATAGACTTTATGTTTCGGAAGGTTCTAGTGAATTAACCGTAATTGATTTCCAACCAGTTGAGATGGCAATCAATAATTACTATTTCTTATTAGATACGGCTAGTCTTGTTTCAAACACTTATTATTTAGACGTATTGGTTACATCTAATTTAGAAGTAACAACAATAAAAAGAGCGATTCAATTCGATATCGTCAACCAAGTGGAATTAAGATAAATTATGAAAAGTTTTATAAAAAGATTACTTAGAGAACAAATGATTGACGGTCAAAACATGAACCATGGTACCCAATATGCGTGTAATAAAATGACTATCGGTAGTTATTCTGAAGCGTTGGAAAATGTTGAACGAGCTTTGAAAGGTGTTAACCCAGAAACTAGAACACGTGTTATGCAAAAAATTCACGCACCTTTAGAAAATTTAAAGAACGAACAAAATAAAATTACCGATGAAGTTAAAACAGCTCATATGTCTGGAGACTCAATGCCAGATGAGGCTGACACGTATTGGACTCAAATTCAATCAACACTTTGTGAGATGGGTTCAGACTTTCAATAAATTATTTTAAAGAAAACACTTGACAAATAAAACATTTGTCGTATATTTATATTTACGTTAACTCAACGTATTAGTCCCGACCATTAAAACGGTTTAGAGTTTAGAAATAAACAAAGGTATTAGTACACTAATAACAAACATTAAAAGTTAAACAAAATGAAAAAACAATTTATCACTGAACCGTCAAAAGCGGTTCCAACAGCTAACATTGCTGTAAACAAAAGTAGAATTAAAATCTACGAAAATGATGGCGACATGCCAACTTACTATCTTCAAAAAGGACAAGAGTTCCAAATTGAATTATACAATCCGACTCAAGGAACTGTATTAGCAAAAATTTTCCTTAACAACACAGCAATCTCTCAAGGTGGTTTGGTTTTAAAACCTGGCCAAAGAGTATTTTTAGACCGTTATTTAGACGTAGCTAAGAAATTCTTATTTGATACCTATGAAGTATCAAATTCTGAAGAAACTAAAAAAGCCATAGAAAAAAATGGTGATTTTAAAGTTGAATTCTTTAAAGAACAATTACCAGTACGTTTTATACCCTCTAATTTAAGTATTGGTGGTTCTTATGGTGGTTCTTTTGGTGGACCAAATTATGGTAGCGGTACTTATGGTGGTGGATACGCACATACAACACTTTCAACCAACGTACCAACTGCGGTGTGCTCAACACTATCAACCAATGGACTAATTGGAACAACTTCTACTGCTTATTATAATGCTAACATAACTAATTGTAGTGGCAGCTTTTCATCAAGCGTAACGACAGATGCTCTTAGCTCTCTTTCTGATGATGTATTGTCAGCACCTAAAGGTGGAATACTTCGTTCTGCAAAAAAATCAAAATCAATTGAAACTGGTAGAGTTGAACAAGGTTCAGATTCTGACCAAAAATTTAAAACAACCAATAAAGATTTTGAATACTTTGCTTTCCACACTATCGAGTGTAAGATGCTTCCAGTATCTCAAAAAATTAACACAGCTGAAGACATCAATGTAAAAAGATATTGTACGAACTGTGGTGCTAAATTAGGTAAGACAGATAAATTCTGTTCTAGCTGTGGTACAAAAGCCTAAATAAATTACAAGAGTTAACGTAATAAAAAAAGCCGAGGATAGTCTTCGGCTTTTTTATTTAATATGCTGTAAGGATACAACAATTATAATTTTCGATTGTTGAAATTCCTATATGTGTAAATTTTGGATTGTCTAACACTGCTTTATGTGGTGGTGAAGCTAAATAAGCTGCTAATATTGAAGCTGATGAACTATAATTATAAGCAACTATTTCACCCATATATTTAGCATGGCTTAGGTTTGCTCTAGTATTGAAACCATCGTGTGATGGAACACCCTTATCAATCATATACAGTACATGGCCAATAGCTAATCTTGTTGTTAAAGAATCTATCTTTAATTCTTGAAGATTATGTTGAACTCTATAATTATTTATCAAAGAATCTAAAACATGTTCGTTAGGGGATAAAGTAATGTTACTATTAGGGGTATAAACACTGATACTTGATTTCTCATCACATGTTGTTAATATTATTATAAATAATAAGTAAGCAAATATCTTTTTCATAATTAATCTATTTTTAGTGTCATTTTATTTAATCGAAACAATTCATTTAACTCTTTTAGTGTTATTGGTATTATCTCACCATTAATATTTGAACCAACCCAACAATATCTAAGTTTGTCAATATATAGTATTTTAAAATATGAAATAGGTATCGGAATCTTACTTTTTGGTAAATATTGTTTTTTTTGACCTTCATAAATGACTCCTGTGATGATAATAGCATCATGTTGGTACTTGGATATCGAATCTTGAACACTTGCCTCTAATTGGGCCCATTTGCCTCTATTGAAGGGTGCTAATTGTGGAGCTTGATTAAATAAGCTAAAAGACTGATGATTTAAGTCATTATCGTAAGAAGTTATGTGAGAAGGTGTCAAATGACCTAGGTCATAACCAGTGTGTAAAAATAATTCTTTTTTGTATTTCCCTTTGTACGTATCTTGGAACCAACGATTATCTCTTTCTTTATCCAACTTTAAAAAATTAGAATAAGAAATAGTGTGTTTAGATGCTAGTGTACAGGTGTCTTTAGTTAGGTATAATGTAATATCTCCGTGGTTGATTATAAGTTTGTTACCAGTAGTAACGGTTTGAGATATAGTATTTATTGTAAATAAAACAGCTATGATTAAAAATATTTTCTTCATACCTATAAATATCTATATAAACAAAAAAGACCACCGTTAGGTAGCCTTTTTTAATTTATAAAGATTATGATTATCTTAATTCGTTGATATCAAATGTTGGAATACCATCAACTCTTACGTGACCGTAGAATCTGTTATTAACAACTTTTTTAGCGTAACGTGTCATAATACCTTTAACTGGAGCAAAGTTGAATGGGTTGTACATTGTTGGAGTTAATTGTAATGGAACGTATGGTGCATAGATATAACCAGTATCAAGTAATGATTTACCTTTGTGTCCGATGATTACTGAGTAAGCTGGAGCATAAGGGTCACGGTACACTTGGTAACGTCCACTTAATGAACCGATTCTTTCAATACCCATGTTGTATTGGTCTTGCTCTGGGTTAGCATCACTTACGTGGAAGTATTCTAAATCATCAAAGATAGCTGAGATTTCAGAAGAAACTACGATAAAGTTAGCACCACCTCTAAGAGTAGATTTGTGTATTTGAGCAGAAACTTGGTTTAATCTAGTGATTAAAGTTTGGTTCCAGTCTTTTTGAGTGTATGGACTTGCAGCAGAAGAAGCTTTTCTCCAACCATTGTAATCCCATCTCAATTGCCATGCAGCAGCTTTACGGATATCTCTAAGGATTTCACGGTCAATCTCAGCAGCAACTTGTTCTGATAACATAGCTGTTAATTCAGCTTCTGCATCAATGTTGTGGAATGCACTAACGTCTTGAGCAAGCTCTGGAGACCAAGTAGCACGTAATTTTCTTTCTTCAACAGCAACAACAACTTCGTCTAATTTGAAAGATACTTCTCCCATTTCAGTTTCAAGCTCTAATGTTGCGTATTCAGCCCATGCAGATGCAAATGTGAACGCTGTTACAGTAGTTGCAGAAGCACCAACATAACCATCATAAGTTGCAGTACCAGGAGTGTTACCAGCACCATTAGCTGTAGTTCCTACTGGGTGACGTAAGTCTAATTCTAAGTAAAGTGTACCAGTACCATCAGTCAATGCTTTTGAACCAGAAACAATTCCTTTACCATATTGTTGAGTAACTAATCTGAAAGGGATTTCTTTACCAGCAGCGATAATTGTGTTACCGTCACGGTCTAAGATACCTGTTACAGCAGAGTTAATAACGTGTAATGAAGCTAAGAATGACTCAGTATCCATGTTGTTACCATCAGCACCTGTCATAACTTCTCTACCACCAGTTGTTACACCAGCAGAGAAACCAGAAATTCCTAAGATAATACCTCTTAATGAACCGTCAGTTGCAGTAGGTCCAGCAGACATACTTCCTGTAGCGATTGTGTAGTTACCATCAAGTCCTAAAGTGAAAACAGCGTTAACACCAGGTTGGATAGTAAGAGTACCTTTAGAGTTATCAAATAAACCGTCATTGTAGAATGCATCGTAAAGATTTTTTCCAGCGAATGAAGTTACTGCACAATTAGCTTGGTTGATACAAGATGGAACACCACCGTTCATAGCTGTGTGAGCAGAGTAAGTAAGACCGTAAGCACCGTTACCACCATTAGCAGCGTAGTCAGAACCTGGTAAACCAGCAGCGTCAACACGTTGAGATGTAACTGGAACGAAGAAGAACAATTTACCAATTGGCATGTTCATAGCTTGTACAGATACGATATCGTTAGCTAATAATTTAGAGAATACTCTACGTACAATTGGGAATACAACTGTTTCGAAAGAACCAGAAGAGTTAGTAGTAGTGTTTTCAGTTAATAATGTAGACGCTTGGTTTTCATATAACTGAGCGATGTTTTCTTTAACGTGTCCTTTTAGACCGTCTAGGAATCCTAATGAATCCCATTTAGATTGTGTTTCTTTACGGATAGCCTTCATGTGGTTTAATCCGATATTTCCAACCTGTCCAGATGTTAATAAATGTGACATAATTTGTTTGTTTTATTTTTTGGGTTATTTTATTTTATCTTTTTTCAACTCTGTTCATCAAATCAATGATTCTTTTTGTTGAAGGGTCGACATATGCTGTACTTTCGTTTAATTGTTTTGAAGTACTAGTAGATGCTTCTTTAATAATTTTACGTTCTACTGATTCGTTAATTGGTTTTCTTGAATCCAATTCGTTAGAAATAGTTTTGTAAAGTTTTTTTGATTCTACAAGGTTAGAAACTTCTCCATCAAATCTTTTGATGATATTTTGTTTCTCAGCTTTTGTAGTTGAATGCTCTGTTAATAATCTAGTTACATAAGTAAGATTACTATTGAACACTACAGTTTCAACTAATTTGCTTCTAAATTCTCTAAGAGCAGTTCTGAACTCGTCATTTTCAGCTTTTAGTTTAGTTGCTTCAGTTAATAAACTGTTATATTTTTTAGTTGTTTCAGAAACTAATTTTTTTGCTGCGATAGATTCAGTTTTGATTTTACCAGCACCGCCAGTTTTTGTCAAATCAGAATAAGATTTTCCGTTTTGAGCTAAACCGATAACTAATTTTTCGTCTAGTTCTTCAACTTCTTCTTCTTCCTCTGCTTCTTCTTCTTCACCTTCTTCATCACCAACAGGTACTAAGTCATCTGGAATATCACTTCCTTCTTCTTCGTCATCCATTTCGATTTCATACTCCACATCGTCTTCTGAACCTTCTTCATCTTCTCCACCCATTTCGGCTGTATCCAAATCTAAATCCTCAGCTCCCGCTTCTGGTGTTTTACCATCTAATTTTACAACGTACTCACCTGGTTCTGAGATGTTCAAGTGAATTTCGTCACCCACGATTTCGATTTCGTCTTCGCCACTTAATTTTTTGTAAATTGCGATTACGTCATCATCAGATGCTGCGGTCATATCCATTTCTTCTCCACCTAACGTATCAACGTCCATTCCTAATTCTGGTTCCATTTCTGGTGCCACTTCTTCAGAGTCTTCCATGTCGCCTAAGCCACCTTCGATTGAATCATCTTCCGTACCTTCTTCATCAGACATTGTATCCAAGTCTAATTCTTCTGGTGCTTCTAAGTCTTCTTCTTCATAAATCTCTTTAACTAGAGATTCTTTCACTACACTGTCAATTTCTTCTTTAGCTACGCTACGAAGTATTTCTTTTGTGTTAGCATTAAGAGCACTTTGAATATTTTTGATATCCAATAATGCTTCTTCAAGTATTGATTTGTTTTCTGCCATTTTAGTTTTTTGTTTTTTTTATTTATTTTATTTCAATTAAATAAACAATGAGATATACTCATTTGTTAATAAATATGTGTAATTTTATCAAAAATCATTTTAACCATAAAAAAATTAAAAAAAAATTACTATTCAGATAAAAATTTATCTAAATTATTTAGTAGGTTTTCTTTTAATATTGGTTTTTTAATTTCTACGTTTTCAACATATGGTGCCATCTCTTCTCTATTTCTTCCAATCCATGCATCTGGAGTAGATGGTGCGGTAACAACATCCCAACAAATAATCTCGAAATCATCTTGAACAATTTGTTCACCATTTTTACCTTCTTTAAGTGAACCAACACCTCTAGAAGATACACCAATCTTAATTCTATTTCTCAAAAGGTTAGCAACTTCATCACCTTTGGTTGAAACAATACCTAGGTTAATAAAACCAGGTGTCATTAAGATTTCCATCTTACCCATAAGTGTGTGACCTTCCCACCATGTTTCAACGATATTGTGTGATATTCTATCACCAGCAATAATTGAAGACTCTGGGTGGTCTAATTCACCTACAGCTCTACGTTCACGTATTGCTTCTTGATATAATCTGTCTTGATGTTTAAGGATAGCTTCTGGATAGATTCTACCATTACGATTAAGGATACCATATTTCTGTAATACCACGTAAACTATAAGTGGTTCAACTATTGCTAGTTTCCCACCAGTATCTAGTTTTTTAATTTCGTTAATAAATGGTTGATTTCTAGGTTCTTCTGGGCTAATAAACCCAGCATCATGCTCGATTAACCCACCCCAACCGCTTTCACCACGTTTTAATACTCTAAAGTCTTTATAATTTATGTCCATGTTTGCTATCTATATAGATATAAATATCGACAATAAATAAAAAAACCCCCAATATCACTATCGAGGGTTTAAATTTTATTATTTTATATTTTTTTCTTGTGGAATTTGAATGTTTTATTTTCATCAAATACCGATTTAATAACCATAGGTGTAATCCTATCTAAATTATAACTCATCTTATCCGAGTTTACTGGTAGTTCAGTATGTAAGAACAAAGTAATCTCACAATTCATAAAGCTACGCTTGCCATATCTTATTCCAGACTCCCTTATGTCTAAGTCAACGATTGTATCGTTGCGAACAAAATCACTATCTGACTCTGAATAAAAATGACTAAACAGTACATTTTTTATTTTCTTGTTGATATCTTTTATACTTCTAGTATAATTCACACCTTCTTCCTCTAACGGTTCAGCCCATGCTGAGATGTTAATGTAAACCGCTTTTGGGTTTTTGTTATTAACACTACCAAAAACTACATTATAGTTTTTGAAGTTGTTATTCTTAATTTCTTTTCCTGTTTTCATATACCTGGTATTTTAATACAAATATACGCATTTTTCCAGGAAAGTCAAATCTAGGTTAATGACTAAATTTACCCCAAATTGAAATGGCAATACCAATAGCTATTTGGATAAAAGCTAGAATCCCAATAGCCGTAGCCACAAGTGTTTTTTGTTTATAAAGTTCATCTTTAGCCTCTTTCATTTGACTAGGTGACCAAACTTCATTCACTTTATCAATCCATGCAGAATTAGTGCTAACACTTTTTTCGATGCTTTTAACATCATTTAATTTAAGGTTCATTTCGTTTAGCTTCCCATCAAAGTCTGAACGCATTTTTTCGTGGTTATCATTCAAACGTTCTAATTCTTTTAGAACTAACTTACTGTAATCTCCCCAACTATCTTTTTCTTCTGCCATTTTATTTAATATTAATTTTATTTAATATGTTAGTTACTGCTATGCACATTGATTCATAACATTTAATTTTAGTTTTCGTTGATTTTGCCTCATCGATTTCCTCTTTACCGACATCAACTATTTCTTTCAATTGTTTGACAACTTCTTTATAAGAGTTATCTGGGTTTTGTGAACATATCTTTTCAGTCAATACTCTTAACTGTAGAATGTTATCACTTGGAACGCTTTTCATGGTATTCATGTTTAATTATCTATTATTTTAAACTAGTTCTCAATTCTACCAATTTTGATATATTTTTGAAAAAATCTTCATTGATTTCTATTTTGTCATTTAATAATTTGTCTTTAACACGTAATAGTTTATCTTTTGCGTTTAAATCCGAATTTTCAAGTTTCAAGTTTATCATATCGATACACTCTCTAACTGTTGATGTATATACTTCAGATTTTTTAGCATCGTCTGAATCAATCAAAGCTTTAAGAATTTGTTTTTCAGATTCGTCTAACATTGAATATTTTTCATTGTATTTTTCAACCATGATAGTTGAAATCATACTGTTAGGTAAATCGATTGATTCTTTAACTTCTTTTGCTTTATTTGTTTTCATGAAATTGATAATGCTAGCAGTAGCTTCAACGATTGCGTCAATGTTGCTAGTTGTTTTATCAGTGAAGATTAATTTTGAAATGTTTTCGTGTAACTCTTCATTTGCGTATTCATCACTTTTAGCTTGTTCAAACAAGATAGGACTTGTTAAATCAAAATTAGCTTTAGATATGTCTCTTTTTGAAAACTTTTTAAGTAGGGCAATATTTTCTTGTAAAAACAAATTTGCTTTAAATTCGTTTTCTTCTACTTTATTTTCAATATTATTATAAACTAAAAATTGAGTTCTTAGAATCTCGTTCTCATTAATAGCTTTTATGTATTTTTTGAATATCCCTCTATAAAGTTTATCGTTACCGATAAGCCCTTCAGCCAAAATTCCATTAAACGCATTTTTTATTTTACCAAAATTTTGCATATGTTTTTATTTATTAATAAATATTATAATTTACTTGAAAAAATTATTATTCTTCCAACATTTTATCAATCCCGCTAATCATGTCATCGATGTTTTCGTTTATCTTAACATTCTTGTCGTAAATCTTAACTTTTTCCTCTTTGTTTGTTTCAGTCGGTTTCACTGATTCTATTAACAAATCAACAAATCTACCCTCATATTTTTTGTTTCTAGCATTAAGTTTTTCACTTAAAATACTTTTTTCTTCTTTGAGTAATTTTTTTAATTTATTTACGGATTCAGCTACAGTTTCTGAGGCTTCTTCAGTTGCCGCAGCACCTTCTTCTCCACCAGCTTCAGTTGCCGCAGCACCTTCTTCTCCTTCAGCACCACCTTCAGTATCACCGAAGTCTAAATCTTCACCAGCACCGCCACCGCCACCGAATGAACCACCTAGACCACCACCGCCACCACCAGCAGCACCTTCTTCTCCTTCGGCACCATCACCAGCACCACCACCACCAGTTAAGGCCAATTGATAATCACCATAGATTCTATCCACAACATCAAACATACCTGTATGTTTAATCACATTACCAGAATTAGCCAATTCAGCTGAAGCGGCTTTTTCCATTCTTTGTTCAAGTAAATCTTGTTTGATTTCATCATCAGACCAACCTAGGATATCTCTGTGTGCTTTTGTCATAGACATAGCACCAAATCCATTACCAGCATCAGCGACAGCATCTTTGTAAAGAGTAATCTTCAATTGTAAATGTTCTATCTTAAGCATTTCAGCTTGTGTAGATGGGTTATTAAGTGTAAGTGTAAAGTTATCCAAGTCTTCCTCAAATCCTAGTATATACAAATGGATAATCGCAATCTTGTTAAGCTCTTGAAGCATTGATTGTTGGATACGGTTTATGGTTCTAGAGAAACGAATATCTTGTAAAGCTAAGTTTTTACCTTCACCTGTTGCTTCTTCAAAACCTAAGAAAGGTTTAGGAACACGCAACGCAGTGAATAAGTTTCTTTGTAGGTATTCAATATCCGCAATCTGGTCCAAGTTTTGAGCACCAGGCAATGTATCAATAGGGTTAGGAGCACCTTCAGTTCTCATAGGGATAAAGAAATCTTGGTCATTCGCTAATTGATTGTAACGTAAATCGATTTGACCTGTTTGTGGGTCAGTAATTGGCATACGTTTAAATCTATCGGCAATTTGGTTTACGTAAGCTTCAACATCGGCATCATCAATGTTACCAACATAGATTTTATATACTCTACGCTCTGGAGCTCTAGTAACACGGTAAACAAGCATCGAATCTTCAGATAGGATAAGTTGTTTCCAAATACGTCTAGCTTTCTCTAAAATAGATGTACCGTAAGGTAAACGTCTATCATCACCTAAAAGTCTAAAGTGAGCAATTTGCCATGAGTTGAATTCAACATCACGTCCTCTCCAGAAGAACTTTACTTTATCTGTGCTACTAACTTCTTCGTTTGGTAATTCTCTACCAGAAATCATATCAAACAATCCGCTTTCTCTACGTTCCATTTCATAGTTAGGCATTTGTTTACCACCTAACACACCATGAGTATCATCTATATTCAAATAAACAAAGTTATCACCGTATTTACATGTATTTCTAGTCCACATAGGTAAAGAAGTGTGCAAATCAAGTCTATTAAAAAATAAGTCTTCTAAGATACCTTTTACACGTTTACTATCTGAGTAGATATTCATAACTCTACCGTTATCATTTACTGTTGTAGATTCTTCCATCATTACGTCTAATGCAGCCGCAATTGTTGGGTAAAACTCCATAGCTTCAAAATCGGAATAAGAACCGATACGAGTTGTTTCATAGTTGATAGATTGTTGGAACAATCCGCTCTCAACTTTTTTCCAAGTATTTCCTAATAACTTGTTTTGTTGTGCTTGTAACTTTGCTGCGTCAAATTCAGCTTTGTCAGTAGTTCTAAGTAATTCACCTTTACCCAAGTTGTAACGTTGAGTTGGTTGTTTTTGCGTGTGCTTAACAGCATCTGGGCTAATTACTTGACCTAATCTTTGAAATAATGTTAAATTTTTATTTGCCATAACTTTTTTATTAAATTATAATGTTTTTTTTAGAAAATTAAAGGGTTATTGAACATAATCACACTCTACATATGCTAGATGAGCTTGTTTATTATCTACAACCCCTAAACTATACACATAAGTTGTTATCCAATCTTGCCCTTGCGAGTTAGGTAGTGCTGAACAATAGTAAGGTTTTGCGTTATTATTTAACGCACCACTTGCTGTTCTTTTTGTTAAATCATTTGGTAATGGTGACCATTTATATAATTGAGCTCCACCAGATTTTAATGTAAATATTTTTTTCCCTACAAATGCCATTTTTCTATCTTTGTTTATTCATCCCACCAAATAACCACATATATTCACCTCTAGGGTCTTGAACATTTTTGTACGCTACATGTTGTGGGTTTATTTTCGTTACTTCTTTACCAGTAACAGTATCTACTGATGTTGTAGTCGCTGGACCTTGTGCTGAATTAGCACTAGATAACCAACTATTCAACATAGCTTTGTTTTGTTTTTCAAGTCTTTCTAATTTTTTGAAAGCATGTTCGATTACCCATAAAGCCATACCCATAGCCATAAGTAAATCATCGTGATATCCTTCCATGTGGTCTGGTCTACCATTTTTGTAAATAAATGTTTTCATTTCTGATACCATTCTAGAAGAACGAATCTTAACACCATTGGTTCTAATTTGATATTCTAGGTTTGAAATCATAGGTAAACGTACACTTGTAGCGTGGAACCCTGGTATTTTATTGTCTTTATCGTAAGACGTTAATTCTCTTTGTCTAGCTGAAAGTATCTTACCGTTGGCATTGTCATAGTGAAGTAATTTGTAATCAAATTCAAGTAACTTTAAAACTGTCGAAACACCCATACCACCAGTCACATCGACTACAGTATAAGCTTTATATAATTCACCGTATTCTTCTACGATTTGAGCTAGTAAATCTGGTTGTATCTTACCTTGATACTCCATAACCTGTTCCATCGTTGTAAAGTCTAGTATAATGATTGTAGAAGCATCTTCACCATCACCCCTAGATACATCGACACCCATGATATATTGGTGGTCTTCTCTAGGTTGGTCCCAAATCCAAATTTCTTCTTCTGCACCATAAGTTAATAATGGTTTCATTACGTTTGTTTTTTCTTGGAAAGCTATGTGTTCTTCGTTGATTACGTTACCACCAGACCCAATAAAAGATACATCTAGCTCTTGTGCAATCATCTTAGCATCGTTGTTCATACCTAAGCACATTTCTTCATACCATGATGAAGTCGGTTTCCAACCATCATCTAGTCTTCTATTGTAAGAATCAAATGTAAATTCAGTTTCTACTTCCAATTCATCACCTTTAAACCATCGTAAGTCTTTATTGTAACGTAAATCTTCATACCACTTCATTTCAACGATATTAAAGTTATTTTTACCATTCTTAGCTTGGTCGTATGTTTTGTAGTACAAAGCATCCATACCTTTAGGTGTTGAAATAAGAGTTGCTTTTCCCCCAGTACCTAAAGCGGTAAGAGCGGCACCAAATACTTCGGCACCGTTATCGATATAGGCAGCCTCATCCATGATAAGGTAAGTAGGTGTAAATCCACGCAAGGCATCTTTAGATGTTGCAACGGCTTTAACACGGCTACCATTAGGAAGTCTAATCTCTTTCTTAGAGTCAGTAATAAATATTGATTTAGCTTCATTCTTTGCGTTACCGTAATATTCATCACCCCAAATCCATCTAGGTAGTTGAGATAAGAAATCTTTAATCTTGGCTAAGAACTCAAAAGCAAGTTCTTGTTTATTCGCAATAATTAGAATGTTTTCTGGATTGTCAGCATCGGCCCAGCCGACCTTGATTGACATATAAGCAGCAGTTGTAGTTGATACACCAGCCTGTCTAGGTTTAGTTACTAGATTAAATCTATGTTTTTCGTAAGCGAGAATAATTTCCTTTTGTCTCGGAAATAACTTAAAGGGTACAAAACCCTCTTGCGTTTTATCGAATGTTTCCAAATACGTTTCAATAGCGTAAGATGGATTCATCAGACATTTCGTATATTCTTTAAATATTTCGTGTGTCGTTAGCATATTCTTTTTAGTTATAAATATGCTAAAATATAGTAAAATCAATAATGTTAAATGATAAAGGCCCCAAACGGAGCCTTTATTTATAATAATCTAGTATTTTTTGTTAGAATAATTCGCCAATATCAAACCCGTCATCTTCAGTAGAATCATCTTCAGATTCATCCATGTGTTTTCCACCCATAAGTTCTTCTAAATCAAATCCTTCGTCTTCGTCTTCAATGTTATTACCAGAGATTTCATTCATAGCTTCGTTGAATTCGTCTTCATGTAATCCATTTCTAACTTCCTCTACGATAGTTTTGATAATTTTTTTACCTTCTTTGGTTCCAGCAACAATTTCTCTCATCTTTTGATTGAACTCTCTAACTGGTAAAGCGGCCATTTCACTATAGATATGATGTTTTAATTCAAAATCATCTGGGTCGATAGCTTCAGTAAATCTATTCCATAATGCTGGCCCGATTCTCATATCCCATGGTTCGGCAGCCAAGTAATCGGCTTTGTTTATAACATATTCACCTACCTTTTTGTTCTGTGGCAACCCGTGTGCTGATAATAATTCCATAACACCTTTAACCAATTCATGAATAAGAACTGGGAACACCATGGCTTGTACATGTATTACAGGTTTTGGGTTATCTTTGGTTGGGAATATAACTCTAACAACACCACCATTTACACCATTTTCCATCTTAGGAATAACATAATACATATAATCAGCAGCAGCCATCATTTTTGCATATTTGTTTGGTAGTTTTGGGTCCATTTCAGTTAATTCATCATCAACCATATGGAACATGTGGCTACATTTTTTAGCAGCACCTTGTGTCATTGCGTTAAGAAATCTTCTTTTATGGACTTCTTCGTTAGCGTTAACCATAGATTCGTGGTCTTTGAATTCCATTTCCTTTGTAATTGGTTTAGGATTTTTCTTTGTACCAATCATATTGATATTTGGTGTTAATTCAGCGTGTATTTCAACAACATCTTCACCCATATCATATTCTTCACGAATCATTTTTATAGCTAGTTTTTCTAACTTTCTTTTATGTTTAGATTCTAAAGCCATACTATCATGAACCAAAGGCATCATTTCACTAATAAGCTTAGAGTTATCAATTGAATCACAGTCAAAGGCTCTTTTGTAACGTTTAGCCACTTCATTGAATCTTTCACCCATAATCTTTTGTTCAAAAGAAGTTTCATCACCAGATGGTAATATTGGATTTTTTTCTAAAGAGTGTTTCCCTTCAGCTAATTCCATTTCCAATATAGGGTCCATTCTTTCCGAAAGACCTTCTGGATAAACAACACCTTCATTAAGGGTTTTTCCTTTGTTTTCTTTAGCTAATTTAGCCTTTCTTAAAGCTTCTTCAGCTATTTTTTTGTAGTCTGCCATTATTTTATATCTTTAACTTTTATAGTTTTTATTACGGTTTTTGGTTTAATAGATTCCAATAATTCATTTTTTGTCATTACAACATTTTCAGTTTTTGGTTGTTTAGAAATATCCTTTATCTGACCAACCAAATTACTTAAACCAGCTGTAGGTACACCAATAAGGTTAGCAAAAGCAGCAATCACTTCTTTTTGAGCATCTGGAGTTTTTATTGTTTTTATGGCATTTTGTACCGACTTATTATCATCAATAATATCCATTAATTTATTAGCTTTATTAGACATATCTTCTTCACCACCAACAGTTGGTTCAGCATCTAATTCATTCATTTTTTTACGTTTACCGAATAATCTTTCAGTCATGTATTTTTTAAACTTTGGAGCATTCATATAAACTTCATTTTCAGATTTATTTGCTGAAAGCAAATCTTCGACAGTTTTGAACTTACGCACTTTATTTGTTTTAGTATCAACTAAAAAGTGTTTAGAACCTTCATATGTTTCTTCATTTTCTTCTTTAACTTCTGAAATTCCTCTATTTTCTTTTTCTAACATTGGCATAGCTATTGTTTTCTCAAAGTGGTCAACCGCATGGATAACGTTATTACCCATTTCATCTTTTTCATCATGACAATATACTGCCATTACAATTTGTTTATCGGATGTAACCCCTCTAACCATTTGGTATTTTTGAGCACCAATTGTAAATGGTTTAGAAACTTCACCAGTTTTGCTATCTTTCACGTTAGACAAATACTTGATTGTTGCATTATCTTGTGGTGCAATCACCGCTTCTGGTTCCAATACATCATCTTCTTCAGCCAATGGCGTTGTACCAGCTTTAGCCGCTGCATTTTTATCAACTACCACCTTATCAACAGGTTTTAATTTATTAGTACTAGCTAGCGTTACAGCAGCATTTGGGTCTCCAACCACATACGTTGCTTCTTGTATTTTATTTTTGTTCATGTTTTTTTATATTATAATTAAGTATTAGGTCTTTTTCGTATAACTTTTCTTCTACTTCCTCTATTGGTAAACCAAAGTGGAAATGAAGTCTTTTTTCTGGGTAAGCATCATAAGCATTTATATTTTCCCATGCTAACGGAAGTACACCATCAACAGAATCCCATACAGCAAACTCTGAACTTTCTTGAATCAAGTCTAACTTCAATTCAGATTCAAGTCTACCAACATTTTTAATAAAATTGTCATGTGGAGCCTCTGGTCGCCCAGCAGCTGGGTATGTATCCCATTCCTCACCATCAATGTTTTCTGTTGTATCTGAAAAGATAAATTCATACACATAGTTTCCTTTGTAGTCTTTACCGATTCGATTAACATATATTAAAAATAAATCTTTCATTATGCTATGTACATGTTTAATTCATAAGTTCCACTATCCATTCTATAAATTTGAACATTTATAGTATTTTTTACTGGTTTACCATTTTTAGTTAATTCTTTGTGGAATCTTTCAGTATGACCATAAGCAACATGCTGTACATCATTTAGAGTAAATTCAACATCGTCAAAACCTCTATTAACTACGTAAGTTCTAACTTCATCTAAAGTACTAGAAAGTGTTTTATGGTAAGTTTCATAATCGAATTTACCTTCTTTGATAGCTTTAGGGTCTGGTTGAACAGCTGGTTGAACTGTAAAAGGTTTATTTCTTCTACTAGGTTGTACAGGTGTTTCAACTGGTTTGGTTGTTGGTTTAGTTACTGGCTCTGGAGCAATAGCTGGTTCTGAATTTGTCATATCATTTTGATTAAAACTTTCGTGTAATTTTAAAGTTAAATAACTTTTATCAAAGATACTAATTTTTTTTGGATTAATCAAGTTTTCAGCTACCATTTTTGATACAGGTGTGCTAGACCACATTTTACATGACCAGTATTTAGGCGTTGTTCTGTCTTTGGCTTGTGCACATTTATGTCTTGCTCTAAAAGATTTTTTTCTTTCTGGGTCATCTCTTTTGATTTCCATGTTTGGGTCACCAAAATTAACTTTTATTACATTACCTTTAGCGTTTTTAACGTAAACCTTGAATTTTTTAACGTCACCTTTCATAGGCTTTCCAAGTGGTTTACCATCATATTGACCTTCATATAAGTCACCACCTTCAACACTACCATGTTCATCATTATAACCGATTTCAGTTTCACCATCATAGTCTTGAGATTCATCTTCGATGTTAGCTTCAAAGAAGTGATATACTTCTTCGATATCATCAGCAGAACTAGCAACATGGTCAACAGCCCACGCATGCCCATTGGCACACATTTCATCGATTTGTTGTTGATTCATTTCTAATAACTCACCAGCAGCGTGATGTATTGTTTTAAGGTTTTGCCAGAACATATAGTTCAAAGATTCACCACCTTGATGATTTTCATTAACTGGCACACAGTTAGGAACTTCTTTCCCACCTTTTTCTTTCATACCAACTTGTTTATATCCTTTCCAACATGGTTTCATTTCATCTAACCTGTTTTGTTCCATGAATTCTTCGCTACCTTCTGGTGCGAATATGCTCATTCTTTTACCGTGACCAGGAAGTATGAAATTTTCATTTTCGTAGATAGTGTATTCTTCAAGGTCTTCAGAATCATCTTCAGTACCAAAACCACTGTCACCACTATCGCTGTCATTGGTTCCATCATTATTATCCTCTCCACTATCGGTATCATCTTGAGTACCCATATCAGAATCTTTCGAATCATCGTTTCCAGCTGTATTAACTTTTTTAATTATATCTTTTTTGTCTTCTTCATCCATCTCAGAAGTGTGAGTTGCAGACAATAAAGAATTGATAGCAAACTTCTCTAATTCGAAATCTGGCTGACCTTGTTCTTCGTTGTATTTTCTTAAGGATTGTCCTAACTTTCCAGTTAGTTGTTCAATGTATTTTTTTGGGTCTGTTTTTTCATCAGCCGCAACACCAGCATCAAACGGTTCGTCATCAAATGGCTTATCATCAGCTGCGGGAGCAGCATCAGTTGTATCAGCACCAGTGTCGCCAAAACCAGAAGTTTCAGTATCGGCAGCAACAGGTTGAGCTGGAGCGGCTGCTGCTGGGGTAGCAGTAGCCATCTTCAACTTATATTTTGTTTCTTCGTTTACTTTAGAGTGTATACTTTTTTTTTTAAAGTCCCTTCAGTTAAACTATCAATGATTGAATCCATGTTTTCCATAGCTCTAATTATTGAAAGTTTGTGAGATTCTTTGATAGCTCCGTCTTTTGGGTCTTTATCAGCACCATTTGGAACACCATCACCATCATCATCAATACCTAATTTTTCTTTATCGTTTCCAGTATATTTTCCTGGGTTTTTAATCATTTCATCTATTGCTTCTTCAGCTTCAGTTAATTTTTCATCTTCCTCTTCCTCAACCGATTCATCAATACCTTTTTCTTTCTTAACGTCTCTTACACAAGCTTCGTATTTTGCTTTGTCTTCTCTACCAACACTTGCAGTACAGATAGCCCAGGGATTGTTTTTATCTTCACCTTCTTGTTCTTCCTCTTCGAATAACGGTGTATTGTGTTCCATGTTTCCTTCATTAGAAAACCCATTACCACCATATTGTGAGAACCCAGCAACATTTTCAGTTAATAAGTTATCATTTTTGAATACGTTGATATCTCCACCTTGTCCGTAAGCTTCAGCCAAAGATTTAAAATTAAGATTTAAGTGTTTGATTGCTTTAGCATATGAACCATAAGCTTCTGATTTTTTGTTTTGTAAACCACCAATGTATTTAAAGTCTTCAGCTAAAATGCTAGAAACTTTATTTGTTACTTTGATATAGTATTCGTGGTTTTCTCTTACGATAGCATAAGATTTACCGTCTGGACCAACTTTAGTTAATTCCACAACAGAGTTTGAATGATTTTCATTGATAGATGAAATACCCATCAATTCTTTCATACGCTCATTAATTTCGTTACCTTTTAGGCCAACTGGGTTTATTTTATTGTTTTTCATATCGTATATTGTTTGTTTTTCTTATTTTTATATAAATATCTAACTTTAATTCAAAGTTATTAATTATAATTAGGGCTACCTAATAGAACATCCTTATTTTCACCAAGTAACCAACACCCAGTACCTGTACCACCGCTAACACTTCTAACCCATAATGCTATGTTAGAAGATGAGGCTATAGCCACGGAAACACCGTTTACAACTATATTACAACCAGCCGTTCCACCATAAATTTCAGTGTATGTATGTGCAGTAAAGTTTGGTGACTGTGCTGGAACTATAATGCTATGTATATCATTAATTTTTGCCATAATATTTTCTTTTATAATAAATATTAAGAAAAACAAAAAAAAGCACCATGTGGTGCTTTATTTGTTTAAATCTTATAATAAACCTAGTAATATGTATGATAACTTATAACCTATAAATGCACCCAGTGCCGAAGGTATTGGAAAGATTATCAGCTTTCCCAAGTCCGTTACATATTTTGGTCGATTGACAATCTTTCCCATGAACATATAATAAACTATATAACCCACCAAAACAGCTATGTCAGTCCTAGTTGCGATAAATACTACCAGCGTGGCCCCAATCAATCCAAACAAAAAGTTATCTCTAACACCTTCCCATATTTCATGATTGGTCGCATTGTTGTATTCTCTAACTAGCTTTCTAACCTTAGCCTTGTTCCTCATTTCCATTTTTCTTTGTTTTTAAAGTTTTAATATATCTCTCTAGATATACAATTTTTCTGCGTATTCCAATATTAACTCTAGCGATTAAAGTTAGTTGTTGACCTAATTCATCTATGGGTGTTTTAATAAAAGTCTGATTAGAGTTAAACTCTCCGTTACCATATTCATGAATAAAATTTAAAGAATAAACCATGGGTTCTGGAATCAAATCCAAGGTCAATGACCAACGAGAAACACCATCTTCAGTGTTGTGCCACATATATCCAACCATTTCTACCGCACCCAAATACGCTGTTCCTCTTCTTCCAGTTATTATATTCATATCTAGTTACTTAAAGGTGCTTTGATTGTAGCGTGCGATTGATAATCCTCTAATTGAAAATCTTCAACCTGTACATCTCTGTATGACTTATCACTTTCATGACCACAATTCTTAGCCCAAAATTCGGTGTTAATTCTTACACTAGGTAAAGGAAAAGGTTCTCTTGTTCTTTTGGATAAAGAAGCGGCTGCTTCAGTAATGTAAAGATTTTCCAATTCAACATCTGTGTTTTTCATAACCCATTGTATTTTTTCTTCAAACGTTAATTCTCTTCCAATTTGTTCTTTAGCAGCATCCAAATGGTTTGAATACAAATGAACATCACCCAAGTTCCCAATTAATTGGTCTGGAACCATATTAGTTTCTTCAGCTAATATCATCAACAACAATCCATAAGAAGCGATGTTAAATGGTAAACCTAAAAATGTATCTACTGAACGTTGATTCCACATTAAAGAGATTGTTCTGGTTGGTATGTTTTGACTATCCATATCCTCTACAGAAAATTGTACTGTGGCTTTACCCCATTTCTCAAACCATTTATCTAAATATAACTTTCTTCTCTCTTCCAAACTTAACTCTCTTGTATAAACTTGAAATCCATAATGACAAGGTGGAAGAACCATTTGGTCTAATTCTCCAACATTCCAAGCATTAACCATCAATCGTCTTGAATCTGGGTTTGTTTTAAGGTCGTTGATTAGGTTTTGGATTTGGTCGTGACCCCCGTATATTATACTTCCATCTTGACCATATTCTTTCTTACTTCCCCAGTCTCTCCATTGCTTACCGTAAATTGGACCTAAATCACCCCACTTCTTAGCAAACTCATCATCAGTTTTTATTTTGTTGATGAATTCTTCTTGTGTTAATACATACCCTAACTCAGTCATTTTTTCCTTTGACATATTAGGTAAGATTTTAGCGTCTTCAATTAAATAATTCTTATAAGTATCACCATCCCAAATATGACAATTATTATCAACCAATGGTTTAATGTTGGTTTCACCTCGTAAGAACCAAAGAAGTTCTGTTACGATTGTTTTGAATGGCATTTTCTTTGTAGTCAAAAGAGGAAAACCATCTTTCATATCGTGACGTATTTGTCTTCCGAATACTGATATAGTCCCAGTTCCTGTTCTGTCTTGTTTTTTTACACCGTTATCCATGATATCTTGAAGTAAATCGGTGTATTGTTTGTCTAATTTATTCATCTTCATTTTCTTCTGATTCTTGATTTTCTTCTGATTCTTTTATTTGTTGATACCACATTGGACTTGGCAACCCACTATAGTGGTCCCACAATTCATCATCGATTAATTCTATTTTATTCATATTTTTCTATTGTTTTTCCTTTGTATGTTATTATAACACTAAATTTTGGAACATAAATATCTATATCAGTATTATATACTTTTGTATAGTTATTGAACCATTCATGTGGTGGGATAGCCATTCTATCCCATGGCAATACCCAACTATTGGTATTAGAAGTTTTTACTAACCATTTAAAACGTTCAAGTGTTGTGAATTCTTTTCGTTCAACAGTAACACCCCATTGCTTGGTAAAACCATTAGCTCTAGGGTGATTTTCTAGTATTGATTTTTCAAACCATTTTCTATTCATAGGTAAATAAAAATCTGGTTGAACATCATATGTTTCTGGACATATGGGTTCTATGAAATTATCCAAATAATTTTGATATGCTTCATCAATAAGTTCATTCATATTACTTTTTCTTTTTAGGATAATACATCTTAACGAATTCTTTACCCGTAGTATCTTCATCACCATTATCTGAAATAAAGAAGAAAGCTCTATCAATAGCATCTATAAGTTCCTTTCTAGTGAATTCTTTCTTTTCTTTTTTTTCTTTTTTTGGTTTATCTGGAATCAAAGCCATGAACTCATCGATTTGTTCTTGTCTAGGCTTTGCATTTTCATGCTCGTTGGCATAATTGAATCTCTTGTTATAACTGGTTGTCAGTTCAAGTTTCCCATCAAAGAATTTTTGTAATTTCTTTTTTGATAAGGATTCAATAAAATTCCCATGGTCATCAAATATAAAAAATTTATCTGAAGTCGGTTTATAATAAGCTTTTAAAACATCACCTTCGAAGTTTAAAAGTCCTAATTTTTTGTCATTTTTGTTGTTTATCATCTTCTAATAAGTAAGTATTGGTAATTGTTATCGTTTGTTATTTCTTCTGGTGTTTTAATGTCGTTTAACATACATTCTCTTTCTTCTAGTGTAATCGCAATTGCAGCCATCCTAACACATCTAATAGGTTCAAAGTTATCTGGATTATAAGTAATAGAACTAAAAACACTATTTTCATCGTTCGCAAGTATGAAAAATTTAACCAATTTCATATTTGGGTGATTGATATATTCTAAGATATTGTCAATCTGATGTGTTTTAACATCTACAGTTCTGTCTCTAACCGTATGACCATCAGTTATGAATGTTTTGAACAATGGATAATCAACAAACTCTACAAGAGGGTTTTCATCTAAAACCTTTCTCTCATAGAGTCTATTATCTTCTCCTTTTATTATTTTAAAATACATTATCCGTTAACTGTATCTAATTTAGAAGCAATAGCTGTTTCATATTCAGCAATGGCAACTTTAGCTTTAGCGAATTGTCCACTTTCTAATGATTCAGCGTTGTCGTAGTAAACAACGATATCTCTAAACCTATCAACCATTGTCTTAACTGCGTGGTTAATCATTACTTTTTCTTCGTCCTCTTTTAATGAAGCAACTTCAGAAAGGATTGTTTTAACATCTACCTTACCTAAGTTTTGGAAAGAGTGTTTCTTGATGTGAGAATTAAAGATAGAACCTTGACTATCTGCGATTTCGAATCTAGTATAATCGGTTGCTGACACACCTTCGTAAAGATATTGTCCACCGTTATTGAAGATAATTGTCAAAGCTTGAGTGTCTTTGTCATACGTTGAAGCACAGATATTCGAAGATGAATACATTGCTTTAACTTTGTTGTCTTTTTCTTGTTTTTTTAAAATCATTTTGTTTTGTTTATGTAATTGTTATTGTGCATGCGTTTTATAAGCCGATACTTCATTCAAATGAAATATTTTACCAGTGCTAGTTAAGGTATTGTTAATATCATCTTTTTCATCGATAGTAACAATAATATAATCTCCAGTTATCGTTAAACCACAATCTAAGAATTGAACCCTAGTTGTTGAAGTTAAATCGTTGGTCTTTAGATTGTTCTTTAATAAAAGTTCAACTTTACCGAATTTTGGTGCTCTGTTTGTATTCATTATTTACTTTTTATACAAAGATACGAATATTTATCTTTAGATGCAAGTTGCATTTATAATAATTTTTTAGTACCTTTGCTAAAGAAAATTAAACCTACACAAAATATGAATAGAGAGATTTATCCGAAAGTTAAAATTATCATGAATCATGCGATAAAAGAGGCAAAATCTTTCGATGACGTTAAGGTCAGACCAGAACATATAATACTATCAATGTTGGTTGATGATGACAATGAATGTACTAGAGTACTTAGAGATTTAAACATTGACACTATTGAATTATATGACAAGATTTCTGACTTCTTAAGAAAAAGTGATTTAACACCTAGAGTTAGTAGTTCTAGGAAAACACTACCATTTTCAGACGAAACCAAGGCAATTATCAAAACCTTGGATGATGAATGTGAAAAATTAAATGACAATATGATTGACACAACTCACGTTATGTTAGGAATATTATTTGCAAAGCTTCCAGTAAGCGAAGTTTTAACCAAGTTAGGAATAACTTATAACCGTTTTAAAAAAACAATGAAAGACATGGATAATCCAAAGAATAGTGCACCGAGTAGTGGTGATGAACAAGACGAAAACGAAGCGTTCAAAAGAAAACAAAAACCAGTAGATACCAAATCAAAAACTCCAGTATTGGATAATTTTTGTAGAGATGTATCTAAAGCAGCTGAAAAGGGTGAAATTGACCCAGTTGTTGGCCGTGAAAAAGAAATCAAACGTGTTTCTCAAATTCTTTCTCGTAGAAAGAAAAACAATCCAATTCTTATTGGTGAACCTGGTGTTGGTAAAACTTCCATCGTAGAAGGGTTAGCTCAACTTATTAAAGATGGTGAAGCCCCTAGAACTCTTAACGGTAAAAGACTTTTCACGTTGGACCTAGCTTCAATCGTTGCTGGTACAAAATATCGTGGACAATTCGAAGAAAGAATGAAAGCAATCCTAGAAGAGTGTAAAGCTAACCCAGATGTAGTATTATTCATAGATGAGTTACACACAATTATCGGTGCTGGTAACGCTTCTGGTTCACTAGATGCCAGCAATATCTTCAAACCAGCTTTGGCTCGTGGAGAACTACAAGTAATTGGTGCGACAACTCTAGACGAATACCGTGAGAATATTGAGAAAGATGGTGCGTTGACTAGACGTTTTCAACAAGTATTGGTTGAAGAACCTACGTTAGAAGAAACCAAAACTATCCTTATGAACATCAAGGATAAATACGAAAAACATCACAAGGTAAAATACACCGATGAAGCAATAGACGAATGTGTTAAATTATCTGCTCGTTATATCATGGAAAGAAGTATGCCAGATAAAGCTATCGATGTTATGGATGAGGCTGGTGCCAGTACCAATGTTAGTGTTGAAAAACCCGAAAATATCAAAGAACTTGAAAATAAAAAACGGGAAATAAATATCGTTAAAAAAGAAGTGGTATTAAAACAAAAATACGAAGAAGCTGCTAAATTGAGAGATGAAGAAAAAAATATCATCGAAGAATTAGAAAAAGCTACAGCTATTTGGCAAGAATCTTTAGACAGTAAACAAACAGTTGTTGGTGTCGAAGTTATTTCAGAAGTGGTATCTATGATGACTGGGATTCCATTGACCAAAATTTCAACTCAAGAAGGAAAAAGACTTATGAATATGGATAAAGACCTTATCGGTAAAGTTATTGGTCAAGATTCAGCAGTTACCAAAGTCGTAAAGGCCATTAAGCGTAACCGTATTGGAATTAAAGATAAAAACAAGCCAGTTGGTTCATTTATATTTTTAGGGCCAACAGGTGTCGGAAAAACACTCTTGGCTAAATTGTTGGCTGAACAAGTATTTGGTGATTCTGAAGCTCTAGTAAGAATGGATATGTCAGAATACATGGAAAAACATTCTGTATCTAGACTTATCGGTCCACCACCAGGATATGTTGGTTATGACCAAGGTGGTCAATTGACCGAAAAAGTAAGAAGAAAACCACACTGTGTTATCTTATTTGATGAAATTGAAAAAGCTCACGAAGATGTATTCAACGTTCTTTTACAATTATTAGATGAAGGACAATTAACTGATGGTTTAGGTCGTAAGGTTAACTTTAAAAATGCTCTTATCATCATGACATCGAACATCGGTGTAAGAGAAGTTAATTCATTTGGTAAAACAATGGGATTTGAAACTGAATCCAATCTAATCAATGAAGAAAATAAAGCTAGACTTATCATCGAAAAAGCTTTAAAGAAAAAATTCAAACCAGAATTTCTTAATCGTATTGATGAAGCTATTGTGTTTAATGCTCTTAAAGAAGAAGATATACACAAAATCATTTACATTGAAGTTGAAAAATTAGCTGATAGAATTAGTGAGATGAATTATAAGTTAGAAATAACCAAAGATGCTATCGAATATTTAGCTAGACAAGGGTATGATGAAGCTTATGGTGCTAGACCATTAACTAGAGCAGTTCAACACTATGTTGAAGACCCAGTTGCCGATGAAATACTTAACGGTAACATTCTGGAAGGTGAAACTATTGAAATCACTTTTGATAAAGTAAAAGAAGAAATCATAGTTCAAGCTAAAAAAACTAAAAAAACTAAATAATTAATCAAACCCACATTTTTTTGTGGGTTTTTTTATATTTATGAATATGATAGAAGACATATTACAAAATAAATACGGAGAAAGCCTTAAAGCTTTAGACATATACGAAACAAACACTAGCCTTAAGCTTACTAGGATTATCGTTAATCCAGAAACTAGAGATACTGGTGTGGGTAGCAGCGTTATGCAAGATTTAGTTAAGTATGCTGATGATAAAGGTAAAATAGTTACTCTAACACCATCAAAAGATTTTGGTGGAAACGTTAACAGACTGGTTCAATTCTACAAAAGATTCGGTTTTAAAATGAATAAAGGTCATAACAAAAATTTCCAATTTATGGATACTATGATTAGATACCCAAAATTAGCTGGAATGAAAGAAAACTTTAAACCAATAATTAAAAATCTTCTTAGAGAAGCCCTAGATAAAACCATCACATGTGATGAATGTGGTTGGACTTGGAAAGAATCGGAATCAGAAAAAAGTGATTTATATGTTTGCCATAAATGTGGTCACGACAATAAACCAAAGAAATCACTTAATGAAACCATTCTAAACAAAACTGATGCTGATATTAGAAAAGTAACCGACTTCGTAAACTTTGCGAAAGATTACCTAGACATCAACGATGATGTTAAGATAAGTTTAGCTTTTGAGAAAACACCAGATATAAGAACAACAGCGTATTATAACAACGAAGGGTTCATTAAGATTTATGTTAAAGATAGAGCCATAGTTGATGTTTGTAGAAGTATCGCTCACGAGCTAGTACATCATAAACAAAATATAGAAGGAAGATTTGAAAATGTAATAGAACCAGGTGAAGATGGTAGCGAATTTGAAAATGAAGCTAACGCAGTTGCTGGAGTAATAATAAGAAAATGGGGTAGAATACACCCAGAAATATACATTTAAGGTATGGAAAATAAATTAAAAGGTGGTAAATCAGATAACCTATCGTTAAAAGATATTGCCGATAAATTCGATGTGCCAGTTACCAACATCAAAAAACAAATAGAAAAAGGAATCAAAGTTGAAATGGAACATACTAGCGATAAAGAAAAAGCTAGAGAAATTGCAACTGACCACGTTTCCGAATTTGCTGACTATTATGATAGATTAGATAAGATGGAAAATAAGGCTTCTAAAGACTGGAAAGTTAAAGATGTGACCGAGAATACCAAAACACTAATTAAACGTCTTATACGTGAGAATATTAAATAAAAAAAGCCTGTTATTAACAGGCTTCTTTGTTTTTATTTAGATTTCTCCAGATTCTCTACGAATTCTCCAGTTTAACCCTTGTACGTATTGTTGAAGTGCCGCTAGGTATTCTTTTTTAGCTTCGATATCATGTGGTTCAATTTGATTCAACGAATCCATATAATCATGTAATGACATTCTACGTTCTGGTTGACCCATTTCTTCATCAATTTTATCAAAAGCTTCTTCCATACTAGGTGCTACTTCTTCCATAGATGCTGGATGTTCTTCTTCAAAAGATTCTTTGATTATCCCTTTAGAATTTAGGTATCTTTCTTCAGCCAAAAGGTTGGTCTTAACAATATTCAATTTTTTATCTGATTTTCTCATAGTGTGTTTTTAATATAAATATGTTAGGATTCTTAAAAGTTAGCCAATATACTCATGACTAAAGCAAATCCTTTTATTGTCAAAATAATGTTCCTTGTACATATTTTCAATTGAAACATCTTTTCTTAGTTTTTTATTCTTGCTAGTTGGTTTCCAAAGACTTGAATGTTCTCGGTAATAACCCATTCTAGGGTGTGCAGTTCTAGAAAAATATCTATGACCTTCATCTATATGTATTTGAGCAACAGCGTCTGAAAACCTAACACCTAAGCCCATTCCTTGATAATCTGGCAGAATAACTGTACGGTGACCACGCCATGCATTTTTAAGTGTTCCACTCGGCATTGTTATAGCGGCACCAAACGCAACCACGTTTCCTTCCCATACTCCAATGTAGCATCTGGAAGCTTTGTTTACATTTCCGTCTAAATAGTGATGGTCTTTAAACATTCCCCAACTATCATAGTTTGTGCGATATACGTCAATTTTGATTTCTGGTCGGGCAAAAAAAAACCGTCTAGCAATTCGCCTGTGTCGGTATCTAATACCCAATCTGGTTCCAACCATTCCAATATGTCCCTATGACACGTTGATAATACTATATTTTCCAAGTCATTGTTTTTTATGTACCTAGATAACGATACCGAAGCAGCCTTGGCCACCGCCCTATCAACGACACTAGTAAACTCATCAATAACAACATTGGATTTAATCTTACGAGCCAAGTCAGCTCTGAATTTTTCACCGTTAGATAATACGTGATATGGTTTATACCATGATGGAACAGAATTCAACCCAACACTACCTAATTTATTTATGGCTTCGTCTGGACTAGCAAAATGTGATACGATAGATTTGTTTGATTCCCATATAGGATTTTCTTCGGTTCCAAATTGTTTTAAAAGGGTTGATTTACCCGAACCGCTTGAACCAACGATTACACCTAGTTTAAAATTTTTTGGTAGATTTGTGGGTAATTTCCACTGGTAGAATTTTGAGGTACCATCAAAAGTACAGTCAAAAGCTTTTTCACTGGCCGTGATAAAATCATCTCGGTCAACACTAGACACCAAAGGGGTGGTATCTTTAACTAATTTTTGGATAACTTTTTCCATGAAACTTTTTTAAATAAAATAGCTAGGGATGCATAAAATAATGTCCCTAGCTATTAATATTTTGTGATAAAAATTACTTTTTACCTTCAGTTAATTGTTGGAATTTAGCCTCTAACGCAGCAATTTTACCTTCTAAAACAGCAGTTTTATTGTTGGTTTTTTTAGCTTGTTCGTTAATCCATTCTTGTTTTTTCACAGCAACTGCTTCATTTACAATATTGTCGATTAAATCAACTAAATGGTTTTCTTTAATTTTAACTGTTTTTTTTACGTTTGACATATGTTCTAAGTGTTAAATAAAATCTTATTTTCTATAATAAATATATTGAAATAATAGAAAAGTTTAATTTATCTAACAAAAATATCTACATTGAATATTTTTAACAGCTCATTTACTGATAATTTTTTTATCGCTGCAAAATTTTCAGCTGCTCCTTGTAAATCATCTGCCGAAGTTGTGTTAATAACTTCACCTTTTTTTGTTTTTAATGCGAATTTTACCATGATACTTTGTTTTTAAATAAATATAAAACAAAGCACCATAAAATAAAGTTTTTTTAGCATTTTCTATCAGCCGCAGTTGAAGCTGCCCATGCATCTGGTTTTATCTTGAAATCATAACCCATACCTAAGATATAACCCACAGCAGATTGTAACGCTTTGTTAGAATCGTGTTTAGGGTCTGGATTAATATCAGCGTGAATTTCCATCTTGATTTCGTATAGGTCTAGCAATTCAGCAATCTCTGTGGCAACTTCGATAGATTTACCCACCTCAAATACCATTCTTTCGTTTACTAATTCCTTGTCTCTTTTTTTACCATCAAGGTCTTTTTTCTTAAAGTCATGATTATAAGTAGCAGAAATAATCATACCACCACGACCCCAAATAACACCACCACCCAAATCCTCGGTAGCCGTAATAAGGATAACAGTCGCAAATTTATAAAGCGTTTTGCTTATTTTTTGCGAGTCAGTACCAATAGATACTTTAAGTGTTTTATTTTTTGCTAATTCTTCGTCAAAAAGGTTAGCTAAGTAATCTACTATAGATTCTTCGATTACTTTGTCATTTCTTTTCCATTTCATGTTTTCTACTTTTTTGTTTATTTTATTGTTTCAAACAAAAAGGGCCCCAAATTGGAGCCCTTTATCATTTAACTTATATAAGTGGTTGGTAACAACCTCTTTAATTTTTGATAATTCTCTGCTCCTATGTCTTCTTCACGCACTCCTACTCTATGTAGCGACCCACCATTACTTTTGTCCAAATAGGCAATCTCAGACGGTATGTCTTTTATTGGATTGCCAATGATATTTAAAAACTGAAGATTTTTTAACGCACCAATTTCTTTTGGTAATTCTTTGATACGGTTTTCCGTTAGAACCAACATTTCTAAATTCGTTAATTTACCGATAGATGGATGCAATTCAACCATCTTAGCATTTGTAATGATAAGTTGGTCAAGTGATTTAAACTTGCTAATATCTGGCAATCTCGGTATTTCTCTTGTCATAAATCTTATTGTTGGTGTATCTTCTTCTAATAATTCAAATAAGCTCTCAGCGAACCCAAATTGAATCAAATAATCTAAATATCTGTTATTCTCTAATCCTTTGCTATGGTTTTTAGCCATACCCATTAACTCTTCGTAAAAAAAGTTACTAATACCAGCACTCTGGTTAATTACATCTTCAAAGATGCTAACATTCTGACCGTTTCTACTATCTTTAAGCTGGTTGGTTTCAAAGTGAATTTGATATAATTCTTTTGAAGTTCCTTCAAAGAACTTATTGTTAATTATAATATAAATATCAGACTTTTTACCATTAGGCTTTTTATGACCTTCAGTATAGCTTTTGAACATTCCATTTCCAGCTCTAGCTGTACACCAGTTAGCAAAGTTATCGAAGACTGTACTAGCCTCAGTAGTTTTAGGTATAAACAACGTAAACTTTCTATCTTTTACTGGCATCTCCGCTTGTCCAGAATCTACAAATTTTTGTAGAGTTCTCTCAATAGCACTTGCATCTTTTTCGATAAATGGGTCTACCGAATCAAATAGTTGTGATAAAGATTTGTATTGGTTAATGTCAGTAGGGTCTGTTAAACCTTTAAGACTATAGCTTCCTTTACATAAATCTTTAAATTTTTTCTTACGTTTATTGTCTTCAAATAAAACCAAATACTTATTTGCTTGTGGTAAATCTTCATCTACAAAACGAATCGCAGCATCAACGCTAGATTGCTTACCATCTTTAATCAAACGTGTAAACATGTTTAACATCCATTGAATAAAAACCTTATTTTCAGTCGGGTCAGCAACAATCATTGAAGCGAAAACATCAGAACAAACACTAACTTTTTTAAGCATTCTGTCTTTTCCATTTGGTTTAACAGACAGAATAGCTAATAGTTGCCCAGTGTGAGTTGTAATTAATGAAGACATGTATTGACTATCTGTTAACGTTTCCATTTTACTCTCTAATTGAGAATTATCTGAACCACATTCAAACACATCAAAGGTCTCTGCCAAAAAGGTTAATCTATCGGTTATACTGTTTTCTTTCATGTTTATTCTTTTTATGAACAAAGATACACAAATAAAACGAATAAGGCAAGTATTATATCAAAAATTTACTAAAATAATCATCTTCAACATATTCTTCGATTCTTCTCTTTAAAAACCATATCAACCCATCTACTTCATCTATCTCTCTTTCTATGATATCTAGTATCACTTTGCTTGGGTCTTCACCATCGGTTAATCGATATTTAATCTCCTTGAAGTACTCTCCCTTATTTTGACTCATCAATTGTTGAATCACTAAATTATACGTTTCCCATCTGTTTTCTTTTTCTTCATCTAGTGTTTCTAAGATACAAATAACGTGTTTGTTATATGCTTTGTCCAAGGTAGTTCTTTTACTTCTTCCAGCTTTTAATAAAAAATTTTTAGCTTCCATAAGTGTCGATTAAATTAAATGTTATTTAATAATAAATATCACAATATCTCCAATCAGAACATAAAATTTTTGTTAATAAACCCTACACCTACTGAGTCTCAGCGTAATAATTTTTAGAAATTTTTGATTTTATTATACAGCCTATCTAGCTCTGGACTCTGGTGTCTAATTTGACCTATTACTTCAATACAAACTTCATTTGGATTAGAATTTTCAGTCAATTTATATTGTAGTTCTTTTACCTTTAATGTATCTTTTAAGGTATTCTTAAGTTCTAAAATAACTTGGTTGTATGTAACCCATGCTTGTTTGTTTTCGACATCACCTAAAATAAGATTTTCAGTTAACACGTCTTCATACTCGTGTTCTAAATACGTATCAAAAGAACCGTAATGTTCCCTTAGCACCTTTCTTATTTTATCTTTAAGGTTCATCTCATTTGTAGTTATCTATGTGAAACATTTTTAGATAACTGGAAGTCGTCAGTTATCTTACCAAACATCCAATCTTTAATTACCTGTTTGGTGAAATCTTCGTTGGTCTTATATTTGAATTGCATGTAGTCAAATAAATCTTTCGGTGAAATAACTTCATCATCAAGGTTGACCTTTACCATTTTCATTGGTTTATAGTCACCACCTTCACGTGCAAAGTTTTCTGTAGGTGTATAGTTTGCATCTAATTCATCTTTCATTTGTTTAACAATAGATGAATGTGCAGTTGATTCACTGATAAAATATTTCAAGCGTATTAATTGGCTTTCCGTTATGATTAATTTATTTTTCATATCTATAAATATCTTTAGAAACAAAAAAGGCCCCAAATGGGACCTTTTATTTTTAAGAATGTAGAATTATATTATAAACTATCGATAATAGCTTGTAATTCAGTTTGGCTCTTAGCACCAGCACTTCTTTTACCTACAATTTCTTCACCATCTTTAAAGAAGATAACCGTTGGGATTCCTCTAACACCATACTTTTGTGCCAGCTCTTGGTTTCCGTCACCATCAACATTCACTTTTCCAATTGTGATATTCTTATTTTTTTCATCCACTGATAGAGCCTCAATTACTGGGCCTAACATTTTGCATGGGCCACACCATGGTGCCCAAAAATCTAAAACAGTTATGTTTTTTTGTTTGAAAACATCTTGTACGTTTTCTTTCGTTACTTCTAATACCATTTACTTAAATTTTATTTTTTGTTATAGTTATAAATATATTAAATCAAATACAAAAATCAATGACAGATTCAGCAATGATATGGAAATTTTTATCTCGTGAGTTCCCAGATGACCATCCAGTTATCTATATGTACGTGTGTGGCAACGTTAGAAGCCCTAAAACCGCAATAGATAAAGCTATGATAATTACTAAAAAAATATTTTGTCCACCATTTGAGGTCAGCTTTGTTCAAGCTATCCTAAAAGGATTCTTAGATATGAAAAAAGACCAATATACCAAAGCGTTGATAAAGGTTAAACCCCTGTATTAATTCAAAGACATAGGGAAAAATTCCATCGTTCCTCTAACAATACTTTCGAAATCTGTAAATCTAGTAACATCTAAATTAAAAAATATTGCAATATATCGACCACTTTCTTCAAATGTAAAACCATATATCTTCTCTAACATAATCGCCACTTCACTCAAATCAACACGTTCCCTAGAAGATGGATTACCACCTCTAATAGCGTAGCCCAACCCATGACAATAGTTTGGGAAAGAGGAATAGTTAGATTTCTTAAATTGTCTAAAAGAAACTTCACATATCGTGAGCATTACAAAGTTATCAAATTTATTCATTTATTATACAAATATACGATTTATTAATCAATTATAAAATATTTATAGTAAATATTTTTTTATGTTAGACGAAAAAGACGAAGAAATGATTCTAAAGTTCATTCAACGAAATTATCCAGTTGCCCGAATAAAACACAATATGCGTTTTAGACGTGCTATTGTTATCGATGGTAAAACTCCACACATACTTAGTGATGCAAATTCTACGCTACCAATCAAAATAGAACTCAGTAACATCATCAAAAAGATATTTGACTGCAACTATATCACAGCTGAAAAACTTATCACAAAAGCCCTTAATATTTAATTACCACGCAGCAACCTTTTGAAAGGTTAATTCTGACCAGTAATGACAATTGTACCCATTGATACTGCCTTCCATTTCTTGTATTTGTATTCTAATAATTCCATTTGCATAATCAACTGTTTGACCACTAAATGGTCGAGAAGAACCACCCATCAATACACTACCATTATAAATCGGGTCCTCAACAATCGTTTTGTTTGTCCCAACAAAATAAATAGCATAGTGTTTGGTCGAGTCATCATTTAATATGAACTTTCCATATCCTGGATAAGAGGTTGGTTGGTAGAAAGAATAAGTTGTAACATTTTCTTCTATATTTTCAATATCAAATAAACTACCACCCCATCTAAGACTAGACACATGCTTCGTAGCATTGAAATGGTTAAAGATTAAATGTTCACCAGTTTCATGATTATCAACATACATCACCCCACTAATCAACTTAAATCGACCCCACATGCTAACAGTAGGACCAGTATCAACACTAGTCATTGAACCTAATCCAGCTGGATAAGTATCAGTCGGAGATATCGGTTCTGGTTGACACGATGTTAAGAATAAAAACAATACTATAAATAAAAAATTTCTCATACTTTATATCTTTAAGGTACAAAGGTATGAAAAATTTTTAAATTATCCTAATGTTTTTTATTATTTTTATAATCCAAAAACAATCAATATCATATAATCAACAATTAGATTGCCTTGGTCATCATTGGTTAAATAAATTTCAATCTCATTATCAATAGTTATAACACCATTATTGGTACGAGGTTCTACTCTTAAAGTTTGCTCACTCCAATCCAATTTTAAATCTAAATTTACATCATCAGTGTTATCATCATTAACAAAGTAGTTCACCTCAATTTCAACATCTGTTGGCCCAGAAATATTGTGAAGTGAAATACCATCAACACCAAATTCACGAGAATTTATTTCAATTTCAAATGATACTGGTTGTTTTGGTTTTAACTCTATATCGTTTATATCGTGTCCTTTTAATTTTGCGTTACCATAATTAAAATTAAATTCAATATATCTCTGGTAAGTATTGCCACCAGATTTGTCTTTTGGAGCTTCGGTTAATCTACCTTTAAGTCTTTCAAGCTGTGCTTCAGTTATTTTTAATTTCATAATCTTTTTTATTATAAATATCATTGATTATTAATAAAATTTGTAGTATATTTAAACATGGCAAATTTAGAATTTAATAGCGATTTAAAATTAGGTAATGATGGTGAAAAAACTATCATAGATTTCTTGGAATCCAAAGGTAGCAAATACATCAGTTCAAACAATGATAATCAATACGATATCAAAATGTTAAAGAACGGGAAAGTAATAACCTATGAAATTAAAACCGATGTAACATGTGCACCATTATTCGATACTGGGAACATCTTTATCGAATTCAAATCCAGAGGAAAACAATCTGGAATCTCAGTAACCAAAGCTGATTGGTTCGTAACATACTTCAAATACCTAAACGAAGTCTGGTTCATCAAAAGTGAAAACTTGAAACAACTTATACTCGACAATGAATTCAAAGTCTTTATGGATGCTGGAGATATCGGAAGTGAAACCCATGGGTACTTGATAAAACGAAAAGATTTTAAAGAACATTTCCATACCTATAAACTATAATATTTATCAATAAAACAAATATGTCAACAAAACCAAAACAACCAAAATTATCAGTAGAACTCATTCCATCAACCTGTCACTTCTCAAATGTTAGAACAACCGTGAAACCATCAGAATGGGATAAGATTCGCTTCATCTCATACGAAGCTGCCGATAATAAATGTGAAATATGTAAAGATACTGGCAAGGCCCAAGGATATAAACATAATGTAGAGTGTCACGAAATCTGGAATTACGATGATGAAAAGCACGAACAGAAGCTTGTAGGTCTAATCTCCTTGTGTCCAACATGTCATCAAGTTAAACACATCGGTAGAGCCATAGCCATAGGAAAACAATCAGTATGTTTTCTTCAACTAGCCAAGGTAAATAAATGGACACCACAACAAGTACAAGAACATGTTATAGCTTCTTTTGAGCTCCATAAAGAACGTTCTAGATACAAGTGGACACTTGACCTATCTCTATTAACAAAAGAACCTTACAACATAAAATTGAAAGAAACCAAAGAACGAATATTCGAAGTTAAAAAATATAAGAAAAAACCTAAAAAGAAAGCTGTAGCTGGTGTGAAAAAAGTTCACCCTAAAGCCAAGCTGGCTGCGGTTCTTAAACCAAAAGAACCAAAAAATAAAAGACCACCAAAAAAATAATATTAACTTAATACTATTGTTGATTTTTCCTATATTTATATGAAAAAACGATAAGTGAATATAGTACATGTAAAACCTAACGGTCAAGACGTAGAATCTTGGATTGCCTTATTAGAAGGTGAAGTTGTTGGTCATATTTTTATGAAGATTGAAAGCAACGATAAAATTAAATTTTTAGACGCATGGGTGCATGACGAACATAGACGTAAAGGTATCTATCGAAACCTATGGGAAACCAGATGGAACTACGTAAATGAAAACTATAAAGGTCATACAGTATATGCATGGTGTAAAAATTCTAGCCTACCACTACTCTTAGAAAAAGGATTTGTCGAAGGTGAAATATGTACCTATGTCGAAATCAAGATATTAGAATAAAAAAAGACCCTAATTGGGTCTTTTTATTTTTCATATGGGCATCTGGTTAAGCATAGCCTAAAATACTTCATATTTTCTTCATCAGAATAATAATAAAAGTCTAAATATTTTGAATATTCATCACCTTTATCTATCTTGATTTTAATATCTTCATCTCTCCAATCATTAGCAGAATAAATAAAGCTACCGACTCTAATGAATTGTTGTTTGGATGTGATTTCGTAAACAAACACAAAGCTAGGTGTAATAAGAATTATCTCTTTATCATCTATTTGTATTTCACCAGACATCTTTTCGATTTTCCAACCATCTGGTGTTCTTTTATCAAATGTCTCAAATTCATATATCTTTACCTGTGACCACATGGTGGTCACAAATAAAAGAAGTGTTATTGTTATTGCTCTTACCATAATAATATCGGAACCAACCAAATCGGTGATACATAATATGGGTCGTAGTATGGGTCAAAATAATCATACCCATATGTCGGCATCTCAACAACGTCAACATATTCTTCTGTTACAGTTGTCGTAGTTTCTTCAACTTCTTCTGGCCAACATAATGTTTCTTCACCAATAGCATTTTCCTCGGCCTCTTTGATTAATTGCATAGCAATTTCAGTACCTTGTTTGATTACATCTTCCAATACACCGTTTTCTCTAAGATAATCCACATCCACAGCCGTGTTGCAAATATCTAACATTTCATCCCAGATAAACATGTCAGTAAGATTGTACTGCCATCTCGGTGCTGATAAATCAAATCTACCTTCAGTTAAGAATGACATGAAAACAATTTCCAGTGGATTTAAGCCCTTGAAATCTGCAACAGCAACTCTTACGTCACTGAACCTCTCATTGCTCATGTAATCAATCCAATCCGCTTCATAAAGAGATGGGTCAAACATTCTAGAGAATGCAAAGTCTCCCAGTTCCAAATCTACAGCACAGAATATGTCAAAGATTTTTAAATACTCATAGTACTTGTCATAGAAATCTACGATAACCTTGCGGCCAAGCTGTGTTGGGTGATACTCACCACCCTTGACTTCCAAAGCACCAGTCTCAACCAACTTCTCTAAGTATTGGGTTAAGAAGATATCTTCACCAGTTAAATTGGTTGGAAAATATACTTGGAAATTTATAATCTCGTTAAGAAGAACAATACAAATGTAATTGATTCTATCCTTTTCTAATAATTGATATCTCATAATGATTAACGTCTACGTGATGAACTTCTTGAACTTGACCCAAATGAACGACTTCCAGAACTTCTAGATGAACTTCTTGATGATGAAAAGAATCCACCACTGCTTCGGCTACTAGAACTACGACTAGCAGAACTAGATGAACTTCTAGAACGTGAACCAAATCCACTTGTAGTTGGTCTAGAACGGTTGGCTGATGTGCTTGTAAATGCTCTTTGTGAACGAGTAGGTGCTGCCATGCTTCTTGACCTTGCCGATACCGCACTCGATACCTTGTTAGCATTTGGACTAGTAATCCTAGAAGATGTTTGCGATGGTCTAGTTGTTCTTGTTATTGTGCTGGTTCTTGTAGTGGTAGATACTCTAGAACGATAAGAGTTCATTGGTACACTTCTATAAGAACGATAAGACCTAGGGTAGTACCCATAATGATATGGACTGTAGTATGGTCTGTGATATGAGAATAAATAATTCATAATCATCAAATCCCCTAAGCTGTAATGTGATTGGTAATTGTTGTTGTTACCATAAAGTTGTTGGTTACCTTGAATGTTCATTTGAGCACCACCATCACCTCTAGCGATTTGAATAGTTGCAACCTCTTGCGTTTCATTGTTAGGTAAGTCTACCGTAAAAGAAAATCCCTTGTTGTTTCCATCACCATATTCAGTAACTTTGATATAGTCTACGCTACCATCATTGTTTAAATCTAAATTGTTGATTGAACCATCGGAATTTAATTTGCTCTCAATCTCTTGAGCCGTTTGTGATGTCTTTACCAATTCTCCAAGACCTTGTAAATCTAGATTGGCACCGATAGATGCACTAGTCGGAGTTACACTAATTGTAGATGGAGCTGGGTCGTTCACATAAACCTGTGAATCGTTGTAACGATTATCATTTTGAGATTGGCGACAGCTAACCAAGGTAAAGATTAAACCTAAAACTAATAGAAATTTTTTCATGTTGTTAAATTAAAGTTAATACTATTGAAGTACAAAGGTATGTATAATAAATGACATTTCCAAATTTATTTGTCTTTTTATTTAAAATCGGGGCATGTCATCAATGTCAATCCAGTTTGCTTGTTCTTGGATATTTTGAATATCAGACATTTTTTTGGCCGCTTTGGCTAATTTTTGCTCATGTAACCTTGTTAATAATGCAGCCATATCAGCTGTAGGTGCAATTGTTACCTTGTATCTATCCGTTCTCTCTCCAGTTTCCGAATGCCAACCAATTTGACAAGCTTCGCACTGATAATAACCATCAACACCATTGGCATCAACATCACCATCAGATAATTCGATAAAGTTTAAGTTGCTTATCTTTACTTGGTTTTCTTCACTCCAATCATGATGCTCTCTGGCATATTTTTTCGCTTGTTCCCTAGTTCTATAGTCACCAGTCAACGTATCAATCAAATCAGCTTTGAACCAATCGTGACCACATTCTGGACACTTATCGCAATGGTTTTTGTCGGTAATCTTATAAATTTCTGTCATATTTAATGTTTTTATACAAAGATACGAAGCTTTAATCAAAAGTCAAAATATTTATATAGAAATCTTATAACAAATGAAATTATTTTTACATAGAAACATAATACTAGAAAACTATTCAGTTCCAACCGATAAACAACCTATCGATGAAATTGATGACATTGCCAATAGTATTTCTGATAACATAGCAAAAGAAGTTAGAATACCTAAAGATGTTCTAGATAGCTTCCAAATCAAAGATACCCTTAATCCAGATATCTGGACCAATGATACTCTTAACCCACAAGTACGCACAAAGCTTAACAAGATAGCCACGGATTTCTTCAAAAAGCTTAACCTTCCAGCCGAAGTTAAAATGAAAGACATTATCTTTACAGGTAGCCTCGCTAACTATAACTGGTCAAAATTTTCAGATATCGATGTACATGTCGTACTAGACTTCTCACAATTAGAAGGTGGTGAACAATTTAAAGAAGATTTCTTTTATGCTCAAAAAGCCCTATGGAACCAAGAACACGATATTACAATCCATAACTACCCAATCGAACTATACGTCCAAGACGTTAAAGCCAAGCTAACAGCAACTGCCGTTTATTCTGTAAAGAATAACAAATGGATTCTTAAGCCTAAGCGTGAAGACTTCAAGGTGAATAAAAGCGTAATCAAAAACAAAGCAGATAAATTTATCGCTACTCTTAAAGATATCAAAAAATCCTATGAAGAAAACGATTATCAAGCTGTAGTAGACAAGGTAGAAGTTATCAAAGACAAAATCAAAAAATATAGAACAGCTGGTCTTGAAAAAGGTGGTGAGTTCTCTATAGAAAATATGGTATTCAAGGTGCTTAGAAGAACACCTTTTATGGATATCCTAGATAGCTACAAAGCCAAAGCCTACGATACGCTTATGAGCGTGAAAGAAGCAATAACCGAAACCAGAAAATTAATCAAACAAAGACTTGATGAAATTTCTTATGGAAGTATGTACGCAACCAAAAGCGACCTAGCAAGAACAATGGCCAGAGTTACAAACGCATACCAATTCGTACAATCAAGACCCAAAGCAGAACTAGTTAACTATTGGAACGTTATCACACACAACCCAACAGAACAAGGATTCATAGCTTCAGCTGTCGTTGATATTCGTGGTGATGTACAAATTAGAACATACAACGCTGCCGCTGGTGACGTAAGACAAAATAGATTCGACCTAAGAGGTGAAGATTCAGAACATCTAGTTCTTCCAATCTCAGCCCACCCAGGAATCGACCACCCTAACGCAAAACAAAGAACAGGTTACGCAATCACAAAAGGTGGTATAAATAACCCAACAGCAGTAGGACAAGGTGACTTCGGTTCCCCAGCATCCGATGCTCAAATAAAAGCATACTTCAAATATGGTGAAGTTATCATAGACTTCGTTAAGTCAAAGATGGAAGAAAAAACAAAATCATATACAGATGGTAGCGGTGCCGAAGTTTCAGCACAAGCAATGGCCAACAACCCAGCACTACAAAAAAAGAAAACCAAAAAGGATTTGGAAATGGAACTAGGTAGAAGAATAACTGACGCACAATTCCAAACATACTTAGATACAAACGAAAAACCAGAAGGTAAAGGTGTTACAAGTATGGACGCTGACAAAGCTGCCGAATTCGAAAAACGACAAGCAGATGCCATAGCAAGAAGAAATGCAATGATGGCAAGAAGAAATAAATAATCAAGGGACCACACGGTCCCTTTTTTAATACTTGTAAACCCCAGCTTGCCGCTGCAAGATTCCATAGGTATCCATGATAACCTTTCCGTTGTATAACACTGGAACTTGTATGAACCCAGACTTGCAACTGCAATCTTTCCCCACATGCGATGGACACACTTCTTCCACAACCAAATATATCTCGTTGGTATCCGCAAACGTTACCCTATCCAAAAATCCTTGCATGTGCAAGTCTTCCACATATGCACCATTCCATATTGAATTATGGTCGTGTGGCGGCCCATCATTATAAACATACCCAAGGTCGTTAGGCTTTGCAATAACCTTCTTGCAATCAGCAAGATTAAATTCGAAAGATAAATCACTCTGAACAATAAATTTAAACTTTCCAGCTTTCCTATCAATAACATCTACCCTACAATAATTACCGTCTGGCGTATATGCATAATCATTTACAAATAACTTCTCATCAGAAAGGATAATTGGATGTATGTTTCCATCTACTGGATAATGAATAAACTTTAACTCGTATTTTTTAATTTCTATCATATCTAAAACTTTAATATAAAACCACTCTTATATGTATAATCACTAACTTGAATTCCAGCAGCAACCATCTGACATACAAACCGAAGCCTACGAGTTAAATAAACCCTTACACGAACATCATACTTGCCAATGCTCAAATAATCATCAGCTTCCAAATCACCAAACGAAACTTCCTCAGAATCCAACTGCTCAAACACATCACCGTTTATGCTCGTCTTTAGTGTCACCTTGACCCACTTGCTCATACGAAACGTCTCAACCGAATCATCAACAATAGGAACAATAAACTTAATACGATTATGCATGTATATAGAATCCATACGCTTGCTAAACATAGATAAATGAACTTGCTGCCCATAAGACATAATAGAGAATAATAAGAAAAATAATAGTTTCATTTTACAAAGGTACAAATTTTTAACCTAATAACCAAATATTTATATAGAAATTAATTAATATGAATACATACATAAAAACCCTACTCAAACAAAAGCTTAACGAACACATATCATTCGCTGATAAATACGGTAAGCATAAATACATAAACATTTCCCCATCTGACCTATCAGACTATAAAGAAGTTTTCTTCAACCTTATAAAAACAGCATACGCAGACAAAGGTGGAAACTTCGAAATAACCAACCCTAACGACCTAACAACTTCCGACCTTAACTTCTGGCTAGCTAACGATATGGACGCAGACCCAGACGCAGATATTGCAATAGGTGGAAAACAAACTCCACACGGAACCAAGGTTACCGTAATGGGACAAGATGGAACTAGAGAAGCTAAAAAGGATATCATACATAAAGTAATCGAACTAATGCATACCAAAGGCTTCTATATAGAAATGGACCCAGACTTGGCCAACAAGTTTAACCTACAACCCATAGATGATGAAGATAGAATAAGACAAGTGCTTAATAAAGAAATCTCATATAATGGCAATGGAACATATGATAGATTGCTAGGTGGTCACATGCATACAAAGGTGCTTGTAGGTCAGCCTAAATAATCATGCAAAATTTTCTGGAAATAATTTTTTTAAAAAGGGGGTCTCCCCTTTTTTTATTGGAAAAAATCTGGAAAATAATTTTTTGAAAATAGGGTCTCTAAAAAACAAGTCCAAAAAATTTCCCCAGAAAAATTTCGTGAACGTCATCATAGCCCCGATTAGCAACCCATACGGGGGGGTATATAAGGGCAGTAACGGGGGTAGGGGTACCATAGGGGGGTCTGCTATTGCATTATCTTTGTATTTACATATCCATATATCATATAAGGCTATCGTGTCTTAAATCGCCTTATTTAATGTGCTGTAAAAAATAGTTAGTATGCAAGTTTTTGAGTAATTATTTTACATTATTATTTATTTGACAATTCCTAATTTATTTGTTATTTATATTCATTCTACATTAAATTATTTGACAAAAAATAAGCCCTTTTAAGGGCTTATAATTTTTAATCTATAACTTTGTACGTTTCACCATTTAGCGTTAATTTACGGACGTTTTTAAGGTATAATTTACGCCAAGTGATTTCACGTTCCGTTCCTTGATTTGTCGCATGATTTTCAGTAGGTAAAAAATCAACAAGTTTCTTTTTGTCGGTAATTTTACCATTTGCAACAAATTTTGTACGAGGTTTTACATTATCATTAGGACGGTATTGTAAAACAAATTCATTTTTGTACGTTCCAATAAATTGGTTATTTTCGCCAAATTCCAATACCATTGTATTTTGCCCTTGCTTGTAGTCGCTTGTATCTTTATCTTCTTTTACTAATTGATTTTCAACGGCTAAAATGTAGTTGCTATTTAAAAGAATACCTACTTTTGACAATTTAACAACATTTTCAAAGTTGTTTTTTATTGTTTTGTCGGTACGGCTTTTTACCAACATTTTAGGACTTGATTTTTGCAATACACTTGCAAATACATTAACGTTTGCAACAACTTTAGTGTTTAATAAAATTTGTGCTAATTCTTTTTGTGATACTTTTTTCATTTTGTGTGATTTTTAATTGGTTACTTATTTTGAACACTGCAAATAACGTGAATAGTTTTGATATACGCAAGTTTTTAAGCAATTATTTTCATTATTTTTTTAAAATTTATTGTTACTAATAGTAAAACACTGATTATCAATACATTATCATATATAGTTAATAGTGCAATAGAAGCAATTACGAAATTTGTAAGATTTTTCATTTTGTGTGATTTTTAATTGGTTATTAATATGGTGCAAATGTAAAACAAACTTTTTTAATATCCTAGTGTTTTTTATTTTTTTTTCAATTATTTTTTCTTTATCTTTGTAGTGTACAAAATGAGATACGGGTCACGGCAAGTGAGAGAGTAGACTCCGTCACGCCTATATGTTATCCAGTAAAAAATTAACATAATATTAACATTTAAAATTTGGTAGTATGGTTTAAATGTCTTATATTTGCCCTATCAATTAAAACACACATTATGACACCATTTGAACAAGCACAAGAGCAAGTAAAGAACGGAAATTTGAGAACGCCTAATGTTTCGGCTGGGGCAAAGACTGTTGACTATTTTGGTTATCAGTTATCTGTTCACAAATTCAATTTATCGTTGATGGCTAAAGGAATGTCTTTCAAGGGCATTACGTTTACACAGATTAAAAAGTATTACGGATTAACAGGTAGAAGTGCTAAGGATTGCCTACCGCAATTCCTTGAGATTGTCGAGAAATACAAACAAGAACTAAACCCTCAATAGAGGGTTTTTTTATGGGTCTATGTACACAAATGTGTAGGACGGAGTCTACTCTTTTAGCTCTTCGCCAACCCGTTGCTCTTTCAACACTACAAATATAGGAATAAAAAACCACACTACCAAATAATAGTGTGGTTATTTTTAAATTATTTTAGACAAATTCTATATTGTTTTCAAAACTTGAATATCTATCGCCCTTTGATGTTTCGTATGTAAATTCTTTGTTACAAACGTCATCGCTTTGTAGTTTTACGATTTTTACGTTAGTTTCTTTCATATTGCCACGGATAAAAGATACTAGAGTTTTGTTGTTG